>Ga0209379_10000168_pt1 | contig 74696 bp, 61 predicted proteins | sample tdDd001_FD_187124 | JGI IMG/M metagenome (GOLD analysis project Ga0209379, IMG submission 187124) | Marine sediment microbial communities from the Atlantic coast under amendment with organic carbon and nitrate - tdDd00.1 (SPAdes)... | ecosystem: Environmental > Aquatic > Marine > Coastal >...
CAGAACGTCGTGAGACAGTTCGGTCCCTATCTGTTGTGGGCGTTGGAAATTTGCGAGGATCTGACTCTAGTACGAGAGGACCGGGTTGGACTAACCTCTAGTGTATCTGTTGTGGCGCCAGCTGCATTGCAGAGTAGCTACGTTGGGCAGGGATAAGTGCTGAAAGCATCTAAGCACGAAGCCTACCTCAAGATGAGATTTCTTTAAAGGGTCGTTGGAGACGACAACGTTGATAGGTTGCAGATGTAAAGGCAGTGATGTCAAAGTCGAGCAATACTAATTACCCATAAACTTATGAATGCTGGGGTCAATGGTTGAATTTTTAACCGCATTACTACTACTTTTTTTTCAATATGTTATGATATTTGTTGACAGCTGATGACACATTAGCGATAGTTAACTGAAGATTTCAGGTATCTATAGCAATGGGGTTCCACCTCTTCCCATCCCGAACAGAGAAGTTAAGCCCATTAGCGCCGATGGTACTGCCGAAAGGTGGGAGAGTAGGTCGATGCCAACCTTTAAACGTCTTGTTTCTAACGAAGCAAGACGTTTTTTTTTAGATTAAAATGAATTCGAAAGGTATAAGGTTCCTTTTGAAAATATATAAAATATAAATCAACTAGCGTTGATGACAATTTCAGGTATCTATAGCAATAGGGTTCCACCTCTTCCCATCCCGAACAGAGAAGTTAAGCCTATTAGCGCCGATGGTACTGCCGAAAGGTGGGAGAGTAGGTCGATGCCAACTTTTAAGAGAGTTCTGATTTTCGAATCGGAACTCTCTTTTTTTTGTCCTAAACTCTGGGAAAGTCTCAAAAAAAATCAAAAGGTCGAAAGGTTCAAAAGTCAAAATTCAACAGCCCCATTCCTGTATAATCCTGAACTTCGATCCATATTAGCTACGAGATCGACACAGATCCTTATCTCTTACCTCTCATTGTTAATCATTCTTTGATATTCCCGCAGAGGACGCTGATTGCCGCAGATCTGATCATCTCTTCCAGTTTATTACTCATTGCTCATCACCCATTGTTAATTATTCTTCTGAAGTCTCTTGCTTTGGGCTTCCACCTCTTCCCTCACTATTTTTGGGAACAGAGAAGTTACCCCGAATTATCGGGGTATTAGTTCCGAATGACCGGGAATGTTACTTCTGAAAGGTGGGAGAACCGAACGAAGTGAGCTCGTGAACACATGAAATGGGAAGAGTGAATCCCGAAATGTCGAGACCAACTTTTAAAGCGTCTTATTCCAATGAGGAGTAATACGCTTTTTTTATGCCCTAAAGTCTGGGATAGTCCCAAAGCTCTAAGGAAAGTAAAGTCAAAAGGTCGAAAGGTCCAAAAGTCAAAATTCAACAGCCCCATTCCTGGATAATCCTGAACCTCGATCCATATTAGCTACGAGATCGACACAGATCCTTATCTCTTACCTCTCATTGTTAATCATTCATTGATTTTCCCGCAGAGGACGCTGATTGCCGCAGATCTGATCATCTCTTCCAGTTTATTACTCATTGCTCATCACCCATTGTTAATTATTCTTCTGAAGTCTCTTGCTTTGGGCTTACATGATTCCAGGGAGCAGAGAAGTTACCCCGAATTAACGGGGCATTAGTCACGAGAATCGGGATTGCTGGTGTTAGCCCCTTACTGCTTACAAATTATATAGGACGCTATTTGCTTATTATTTTCTTCTCTTGGTTAAGGAGGAGTGCCTGATCTCGAAATTTCGAGAAAGGGCGAGGAGGTTTGTTGTTAGGCTGAAAACGGCAGAAAAAAAACAGGCATTATAGCGCTTGTAAGCGAAATAATGCCTGAGTTCTATAGATGTATATTCTGATGCTTTCACATCAGTTTAGTTGTATTATAAGCTGAAGAAATAGCTAAATACTTGTCGAATGTAAGCGTTGTCTTTTACGCCCCCCGTTTCGCGTACTGAGTGCATACCAAACATTGGGTTTCCTATGTCAACAGTGCGAATATCAACTTGACCGGTTGAAACATTACCTAGCGTACTACCACCAACTAAATCGGAACGATTCACAAACTTTTGGTATGGCACCTCTGCATTTTTGCATAAAGTCTCAAATACAGTTCCTGAATCTCCATCAGTTGTATATTTATTGTTGGCATGAATCTTAATAACCGGTCCTTTATTAATGAATGGGCGGTTAGTAGGATCGTGTTTCTCTGAAATATTAGGATGAACGGCATGAGCCATATCTGCAGAGATCATAAATGAATTGTAGATCGCTCTATGGAAATCCTCCATATTCTTACCTAACTTATAAACGATACGTTGTAACAGATGACGTAATACAGGAGAACCTGCGCCTTGTTTTGTTACACTACCAACTTCTTCGTTATCAAAAATGGCTAGCATCTTTGTTTTGTTAGTTGTTTTTGAGTCTAACAATGCTTTTAATCCAGCGTGAGCCATTGCCAGGTCATCTAACTTAGGAGAAGAAATAAATTCTTCATTTAATCCGAAGATACTTCCTTTTTCAACTTCAAATAACGTTACATCGAAATCAACGATTGACTGTGCGTCTATTTTTAATTCTTCTGCAATTAGATTGATTAGACAGTTTTCCTTTTCCATCTCATCTGTAATCATCGAAAGTAAAGGCAACATATCCTTCTGCTTGTTTAGAGCAACACCTTCGTTAACTTCACGATTTAAATGAATAGCAAGGTTTGGGATCACCATTAATGGGCGATCTATCTTAACGAATAGATGTTCTGGATTTAGAGGATCGTTTGACTTTACACAAACACGTCCGGCAATGGATAATGGACGATCCATCCAGGTACTTAGAATTGGAGCACCATAAACCTCTGTGTTCAATTTGATGTAGTTCCCTTCAATAGTAATTTCAGGATTAGGTTTAATCTTGAAACCTGGCGCATCGCTATGGGCGCATACTAATTGAAAACCTTCCTCTTCAATTTCCCCTTCTCCAATAGTGAAAGCGAAAATTGCTGAACCATTTTTTCCTGTAAAATACTTACCTCCCTTGTTGATAGTCCATTCTTCTCGTAGATCAAGTTCCTGAAAACCAGCTTCGGTTAATTCTTCTCTAACATTGTTTACTGCATGATATGTACTTGGACTACGATGAATGAAATCGATAAGTTCCTGTGCTTGTTGTTTTTCCTGACTCATAGTGTTTGTTTCTAAATTTTAATGACCCCAAACGATTCTTAACGCAGAGGGATAGTCGGTTGTCGTAATAGAAATCCAAAACTATATCAATTATTACAAATAATAAACTGTTTTGCTTTTAATCTGTTAGTATCTATTACAGTTTATTTTAAGTATGCTATTTCTATTACAGAGATTGAAAAAAGGACTGATTTATTTTAAACGGAAAAAGCACCTTTCTGAGATAGAAAGATGCTTTTTGAAAATATAAATAGCTTATAATATGGAATTACGCTTCTTCACTTGAATCTGACAAATCCTGGTGACGGAGATCTGTACCATCCTGATAATAAATTGATGCTTCGGCAATATTCGTGGCATTATCAGCGATGCGTTCAATACTGCTTAAAATGCTACCGAAGTTTAGGATGTTTGTCACTTCCTCTACCGCCATGTTAGGTGGGGTACTTTTTCTAAGCATACGTTTCATTAATTTGCGCTGCATATCGTCAACCACTTCGTCATTCTTAATGGTCCATATAGCGGTTTCGTGATCTTCATTTTCGAATGAATCCAAAGCTTTTCTCACCATTATCAAACTCATGTCGTACATGTTGTGTATGGATTCCCGTTGGTTCTCGGGTAATTGCGTCGGCGTTAATCCCTTGAAGAAATGCAAAATGTTATTGAGTTGATCGCCTATTCGTTCCATATCACCCAGCATTCTTAAGTAGGAGATGAGATGACGGAGTTCACTTGCCATGGGTTGTTGAAGACCTATGGTTTGAATAATTTTATAACTCAATTTTAACTCAAGCTGATCGAGTTTATTTTCATTCTTCGTAAAAACTTCAAGTTCTTTTTCTGAGATGGCTTCTAAACCTGAAAGTATAACATTCTCCAAAGTCTCGAATTGCTCATATAGCAATGCTTTCATTTTTTGAAAGTCTTTATTTATACTGGCAAATTTCTTATCCTTCTTAATTGACATCTTGTGTGATTTTATTAATTACGATTCATTTCTAATTCGCTGAAATTATCAACCAAATTTTCCTGTTAAATAAGCTTCAGTTCTGTTATCCTTTGGGGTGGTGAACATTTTCTTTGTTCTGCCATACTCAACGAGTTCTCCCAGATACATAAACATGGAATAATCTGAGATTCTCGCAGCTTGTGACATATTATGGGTGACTAAAATAATTGTATAGTCCTCTTTTAACTTCACAAGTAAATCTTCAATTTTAGATGTCGCAATGGGGTCCAGAGCCGAAGTTGGTTCATCTAAAAGAATAATTTCTGGTTTGTAGGCAAGTGCTCGTGCAATGCACAGACGTTGCTGTTGACCTCCGGAAAGGAAAGTCCCTCTTTTATGAAGGGCATCTTTAGTTTCATCCCATAAACCAACTTCTCGTAAGGATCTTTCAACTATTTCGTCTTTCTCAGAACGTTTAAGTTTGATCCCGTTTAAGATATAAGCGGCTATAACATTATCGTAGATACTCATGGTTGGAAAAGGATTGGGGCGTTGAAAAACCATTCCAATCTTACGTCTTAATTGAATTGCATTCAGTTTATAGATGTTTTCGCCGTCCAGAGTCACAGAACCTTTGTGATGTGTGTCAGGATAAAGTTCATGCATTCGATTAATCGCTCTCAGGAGCGTACTTTTACCACAACCGGAAGGCCCCATAATTGCTGTAATCTTATTTTTTTGAATGCCGGCAGAAACTTTATCGATAGAATATTTATCTCCTCCATACGAAACTGACAATTCATCGATATTTAATATCGGAGAATCTATTTGTATGATTCGATCGTTGCTTTTATTTAGTATTGAACTTTCCATTTTTTTGCAATTGCTTTAGCACTGAGATTTAAAACAAGAATTATTAACAACAATATTAATGAGGCGCCCCAGATAAGATTTATCAGATTAGGATCATTATAAAATTCCCAAACCAGTAAGGGGATTGCACTACTGGGTTGCGTGATGTCCAGATTTATAACAGAGCTGCCCAATGCAGTAAGCATGAGTGGGGCAGTTTCTCCGGCTATTCTCGATATTCCAAGTATAATACCCGTTGAAATCCCACTCATTCCTGTAGGGAGTAATACCTTGATTATTGTTTTGTGGTAGGGAACTCCCAGTGAAAGTGCCGCTTCTTTTAGTGTTGAAGGGAGCATCTTGAGCGTTTCCTCAGTTGAACGAATGATAGATGGCAACATCATGATGGATAGTGCCACACTACCTGCCAGGGCTGAAAATCCTGAAGTTACAGGTTTCACAATCCAGATGTATGCAATGAGCCCCAGAACGATTGAGGGTATTCCCTGCAGTAAGTCAACTACGAACCGGACAATACCAGCTACTTTCCCCTTAGGTGTTTCAGATAAATAGATGCCACAAATAAGGCCTAAAGGGATGGCAATAAGGGAAGCTACACCTACAATAACAAGTGTTCCCACAATACCATTGGCTATACCCCCGGGAATAATTTCATTATTCACTTTAGCCATCATGGCCTCCATGGTATCAGGAGCCACTTCGGTAAAGAAACTCAGACTAACTTGTTTATACCCTTTTTTTATAAGTTGATAAAGGATCGATATAAGCGGGAGTGCCGAAATAAAAGCCAAAGTCACCATCACAAGGGTAAAGAGCTTATCTTTTAAGATTCGCCACTTGAGTGTTGGAATCGAAACTGAATTTGAAATATTCATGTTGTTATTGATAAATTAGCTTCTTAATTTGTTCATAATCATCTTCCCAAGTAGGTTAAGTATACCTGTAATGACGAAAAGTAAAAGTCCCATTGCAACAAGCGAAGTGTATTTAAGACCTTCGGCCTCTCCAAATTGATTCGCAATTAAACTTGCCATGGTATTTCCAATATCGAATAAATGCGTAGGGATCTCATTTGAATTACCTATAAGCATGGTAACGGCCATTGTTTCACCAATAGCACGTCCGAAGGCCAGGATGAAGCCGGCAGAAATACCTGAGCCCGCATTGGGAATAATGACATTTTTTACGACTTCGTATCGTGTTGCTCCCAATGAGTAAGCTGCTTCTTTTAAACTGGAAGGTACCATCGATATAACTTCTGCACTCAATGATGATGCATAAGGAATAATCATGATTGCCAATACAAAAGATGAAGTGAAAATACCAAATCCCTGAGCACTTAAACCCATTTCAACAACCAGAGGTTTGATTGTGTAAAAGCCCCATAAGCCATATACGACTGATGGGATTCCTGCCAGCAAATCAATCATGGATTTTAGGATAGATGCCATTCGCCCCTCTTTAAAATATTCGCCTAAAAATAAAGCAATGGAAAAAGCAAAGGGGAAGGTCATCAGTAATGCCAAAATAGAAGTTACTATAGTACCGATGATAAAAGGGAGAGCGCCATAGCTCTCACGACCTTCAGTTGGATTCCATTCTGAAGAAAAGATAAATCCCAGGCCAAATTCTTTGAAAGCAGGAAGTGAGCCCATAACAAGGGTCACTACAATGCCTACGGCCATCATTAGGATTAGGATGCCTCCTGATTTTAAAAAATACTGAAATAGTTTTTCACTTTTCATTCGTTAATTCTGTCAATCAGTTGAAAAGAAAAATTGATCTTTTTTAAGGAAGACCTACAATCAACTGGGGTTGATATACGCGAAGCCATATCGCTTTGAGAATAGAAAAGAGGGCCTAAGCAAAGTGTTTTGTGAACTTATCAATAGAAAAACATAGATCTGCTCAGGCACCTCAATTATTAATAAATTCTATATTTCCTGTCCGTCATAGGTCATCAGATCTAAAATCTTACTGGCTTTTAGTACAGCCTTTTCAGGAAGAGGGGCATAATTAACCTTGCTCGTTTGTACCTGTGCTTCCTGCCCAATAACCCAATTTAAAAGAAGTTTGGTTTGCATGGCCTGATCTTTAGTTCGACCATTGTAAGACTGTTCCTTGTAGACAATTAACCAGGTGAAACTTGAAATAGGGTAGCCATCAACAGCAGTGGTATTGGTTAATGTGACACGAGTATCGTCTGGAATTTTGCCAGCAGCTGCAGCACTTACCGACTCAACAGAAGGCCTGATAAAATTACCAGATTGGTTTTGAATACTCGCGATTGGAATACCTTGTGCAAAAGCATATTCTGACCCGATATAACCAATAGCTCCTTGAGTCGAACTAATGGTTCCGGCTACACCAGGATTTCCCTTAGCTGCAATACCAACAGGCCATTTTAATGCTTTCCCAGCTCCAATTTTTTCTTTCCAATCAGAACTCACCTTACTCATGTAATCACTAAAGATAAATGTTGTTCCACTTCCGTCTGATCTGTAAACTACAGTGATTGCTAAATCAGGAAGCTTAGCATCCGGATTGACTTTTGCAATTTTTGCATCATTCCATTTTGTAATTTTCCCCATGAAAACTTCTTCCATTAACTCTGGAGTAAATTTCAACTCAGGTTTTCCAGGAAGATTATAAGCAGCTACTACGGCACCTAAACAAGAAGGAATATGCAGTACATCACCTGGCATAGCTGCCAGTTTTTTATCTGAAAGGAAGGCATCTGTCGCACCAAAATCTACAATTTTATCCTTCAAACTGCGAATACCTCCACCAGAACCAATACCACCATAGGTCACTAAAAGTCCTTTTGATTTTGTGTATGTTTTAAATATTGTATTATAAAAAGGTTGTGGAAAAGTAGCTCCAGCTCCAGTAAGAGCTTTAGCTTTTTTCTCCTTGCTTTTCTTTTTTCCAGAATCTCCACATGATGTCATCAGGGAAATTGAAATGATTGCTACTAGTAGTAATTGAAACTTTTTCATTCTATTGTTTTTATAAAATAATTATCCGTTTGTATTAGATTTTGAGCTATTGGATTCAATTTTTAAGAATCATCTGTTGTTGCTAAAATCATATTGCAAGTTTAATACTACAGTATTAACCTAGTTTAAAATGAATATTAATAAAACATTAGAATTTGGCGTTGAATGTTAAGAGAAGGTTAGGGTGTGTGTGAAAGTGAAATTTTCTTGTGACATATTTTTCCCTCTGATAGAACTGATTATCGCAGATATCATTAGCTATGAGGGTAAAATTTAAATACGAAGTCTATAATAATCAATTTCTCCTCCTTGGTTAAGGAGGAGTACCCGATCCCGAAATTTCGGGAGAGGGGGAGGTGGTTTGTTAATCATTAATTCCCGCAGATATCATTAGCACTGCTCTTTAGAGCGGTGCTAATGATTCGCGTGTAAATCAGGCTTTAGCCCAAACCTTTAGTCGTTCTGCAAATCTTAAACGCCGACAGGTCTGAAAAAAGACGCTGTCGGGTTTTCCCCGTTGGTGCGCGATTAGCTTCGCTGAGCTTCCTTCGGTCGGTTGTATCGCGTTCCTTTATGTTATAAATCCAATACCACACGATATAATCGTGCGGCTGCGGGGTTTGTTAATCATTAATTCCCGCTGATAACGCAGATTCCCGCAGATAAAAATATTCAAGGATAATGATTAAGTCCAGCATTCATGCTACGATTATATGCAGGCTGAAAATGTCAGGGTATAACTATATCTTACAGGACTTAGTTTACTGAGAACCTCATTAAAAAAGTGGGCCCCTCAGTATATGATTAACGATTCGGGCTTATTGCTTCAGGTTTAGCAATCGAAAGCCACTCCCGTGAATGTTTTCTATTTTAAGATTGGGATCCTCTTTAAGGTATTTACGAAGTTTGGTGATGTAAACATCCATACTTCGGGTTGTGTAAAAGTTGTCGTCACCCCAAATTAACTTGAGCGCTTTGGACCTGGGGAGAATTTCATCCTCGTTTTCACAGAGAAGTTTGAGGAGCTCCGATTCCTTAGGTGAAAGCTTGTATTCGGTATCTTCTGTACATAGGGTTCTTAACCTGGGGGTGAATGTGTAGTTCCCAATTTTAATCTCCGCTTTGTTCTGACCATTCTCTTCATTTAAATTTCGGTTTAAAATGGCCTTGATCTTATAGATGAGTAATTCAGAATCGAAGGGTTTGGTAATATAATCGTCAGCTCCGATTTTATACCCCTGTATAATATCTTCCTTAAGTGTTTTGGCTGTCAGAAAAATAAGGGGAATAGTAGGGTTAAGATCTTTAATCTTTTTTGCAAGGGTAAAACCATCCATCTCGGGCATCATCACATCCAGGATGCACAAATCGTATTCGTTTTTCACAAAATGATCGTAACCTTCCTGACCGTCTTTACAATGATCTACGGTAAAATCAGAAAGTTCGAGATAGCTTTTCATGACTGCCCCAAAATTCGTTTCGTCCTCTACAAGTAATATTTTTATAGCAGTCTCCATAACTTACAAATTAAGTGGTAAAGTAATTTCAACGGTCGTTCCCTGGCCTAATTTACTATTAACTTTGATATCTCCCATGTGGCGATCAACAATGAGTTTCACATAGCTAAGTCCAAGACCGAAGCCTTTTACCTTATGAATGTTTCCGGATTGAGCCCTGTAGAATTTCCTGAAGATTCGCTTTTGAGTTTTCATATTCATCCCCATCCCTGAATCTTTGATCCAGATGAGAATATTTTTCCCCAGATTCTTTGTTCCTATCTCGATAATTGGTTTTCCGTCAGAATATTTTAACGAATTATCAAGCAGATTAAACAGGACATTAAAGAAATGAACTTCATCTACTTTCACTATATCGTTAATGGCCTCCAATTTCAGGTTTAGGCTTCCTTGCCTTTCATCAATTTGAAGTTTGATGTGCTCTGCAGCTTTTTGGATGCTTTCATTTAAATGAAGCGTTTGAGGATTAATCTCCAGTTCATGTTTACCGTATAAGGACAGTTGCATGATATTTTCAACCTGGGTATTCATGCGGTAATTCTCATCCTTAATAATGGAGGCGAAATATCGAATACGTTCGGGCAAACCGATAACCTTGGGATTGACAATGGAATCGCTAGCCAGAGCAATGGTTGCTATTGGCGTTTTAAACTCATGGGTCATGTTGTTGATGAAATCAGTTTTAATATCGCTGATTTTTTTCTGTCGAAAGATGAAGATGACGGTTGCCACGAAACTCGCCAGGATGAAAAATGTGAAGATTCCCGAAAGAATTAATAAAGGTAGAATACTCTTGTAAATTAAGCTGCCGCGATTTGTTACGGCAACAAAAAGTTGATTATTCTTTTTGAAAACATCACCAGGGAATAGACTCTGTTTGTATTTTGAATTTATAATGATGGGGTTTTGAATGGAATCAGAACTAAAAATGAGCTCATTATTTTGCCTGTTGGATACCCCAAACTGATAGTCGATATTGATGTTTTCATCCTCGAAAGCTAAATTCAATTGATTGGCAATATCCACCTGATCAATTCTATCTTCAAGCTTGTTGTCTTTTAGTTTGTATTCGTAAATAACCTTGTCGAATAATTTCTCGATTTGCTTCTCTTTTTTCTTAATACGAATCAGGGTGTCTTCACTTGAAAAATTGATGTTAATGTCGATAGTCGAATCGATATCATTAGAATCGTTGGAATTGCCGTGAACTTCGAGTTTTTTGTCATCTGAATGAATAACAAATTGAGCTTGACTCGTGTATAGCTTTTTTTTACCTAAAGAGTCATGCTCCCCTGTGATGATAATCTTTCGATGCTTATTATGGGTTTTATCATCGATAAATTGGGAGATTTTTACAATTTCATTATTGTCCTTGTGGATTTGCTTCACCCAATTCAGGCCTTCACCTATGATATGCACATCTTCATCTTGCTCTAAATTCTCAACAACAGTTTGTAATATATCATTGATATTCTCATCAAACCGACGTTCTTCAATTTTAATGCTATTCTGAATCCATAAGATCTGAACCCCGATAATACCGATAAGGGAAATGGACATGAGAACAATAAGACCTATAATGAGTTTTTTATTCATAACTGACTTTTAAATTGGGCTTCCCTACAAATTTAACAATTGAACTAGATTTCGAGTCTTAATGAACAGCTAATTAAACTTAAGGAAAAGTTAAAGTCAGGTCTTAATCTATTTCTCCCAACCGAACATGCTCCCGCTGATAACGCAGATTACCGCAGATAAAAATAAATCCAATCCGTCATGCTCTGACTATAGGCAAGCTGTAAATGTCAGGGTATGACTAGATCTTCAGATATATTTCTCCCTCAGATATCATTAGTACCGCTCTTTAGAGCGGTGCTAGTGATTCGTTTTAGCCCAAACCTTTAGTCGTTCCGCAAACCTTAAACGCCAACAGGTCTGAAAAAGACGCTGTCGGGTTTTCCCATAGAAAAAGCACAGGCTTCAAAAGGGAAGTCCTGTGCTTTCAGTTGTAAGTAAAGGAATTAATTTACCTCTGGTTTAATCTTGGTTTCCTGAGTTTTTTTGGTTCTTCGCGCTTTTGCGTTTAGGTTGATTCTCTCCGTATAGGGCTCAATTTTTTTTGAGAGTGTTTTAAACTTTTCAGGATCTATTTCACTCATCAGGTTGACGTATTTCACAATTTTTGTGTTGAATAAGTTGCGAACCACTTTCTTCTGAATACTGGGTGAGCTTAATTTTTCTGTATCGGCTTTATGAGCCATGTTTTCATCAAAATTGCTTTTGAATTGTTCATTGGCAGGTATCAGCTCCAGTAAAAATGCCTTGGTTTCAGGTAAGGCATCCACCATGGCTTTCATTTTTTCTGAATTCAGTTCATTAAGCAGGGAATCGATTCCTGCACTTTCGCTCTGGTAGCTTTTGTTTCTTAAATCCAAACCATGAGCCTTTATAACCCGGTACACTTCGGTAGCCTTTTCAACAACACTGGCATCTTCGCGCAACATACTGGCCCGGGTCACCTGTGTTAAACCGCTAAGGATTCGATCGCGCTTATAGTCGTCGTTTTCCAGTATAGAAGCAAACTTTGAACTGCGAACCGTACCAATCGATAAGGACAGCTTCTTATTTTCCTGCTCGACTTCTTGAAGTGAGCTGTTAAAATAGGGTTGCCCGGTCCAACCTTTTTCATTTATAATCGCCAGGCTGTCGTTAACACAGTCGTTAATCTCACTGGGAGAGCAATAGGAAAGGATTTCTTGTACCATAACGTCATTTTTTTGGGTTGAAAATTCGCGTTCTAATCGCTATTTAATTTACAAAAAAATATTTATACGAACATTAAATATTTTCATAAAACACTGTACGTAACTTGCATAAGTGTTTGAAGTGCCTGTAAAATAAGGAGTGTTAGGTCGATTTATTTTTCACTGGAGCAGTTTTGCTTAAGTGATGCCCCATTTTTTTATATCTGTGAACTTATTGGTGTTTGCAAGGAACAGAATCACCAAAAACAGGCGTTTTTCCTGCCAAAGGAGCCCACTGTTTTCAGATTGAGTCTTTTTCCTCAAAATCCATGAGCACTTTTAATCGGGAGAGCCCTTTTTCTTGTGAAAAACGTCCTCAGGATTCATATTCTTGCTTTCTACAGCGAAAAACGAACACTGGATTCATATTCTTTCTTTTTTCTTGTGAAAATGGGAGGCAGGATTCATTTTCGTACCTTTTTTTCGTGAAAAAGCTGTTTTTATGCGTTTGGCTGATTAGAAACTGCTTGTTTTTGAATTGTAAATCGACGAAGTCGATGAATCATTATCTACCTGGGTTTGTCAAGGCAAAATCGTTTATTCTATTTCTATCGATTTATTTGTTCTCTTAACAGATGATGAGCTGCCCTTTCAGGGCGCAATATCATTTTTATTGACAGACCCAAGGCGCTGCCTTGGGCTAAATTGAGTTGCCACTTTGTGGCGTTTAATTCCAACAAGGCTGATAAAAAAGTTACGATGCTCACATCTTGATCTAATCCTATCTGGAACAATTATAGGCTGAAAGCCTTATTTATTTCAGCCCAAGGCAACGCCTTGGGTAAGTTTAAATGTAATTCTTCGCCCTGAAAGGGCAGCTCAATATTTGTCGGAATGCTTAATCCATTAATGAGTTTAACGATCTGGTGAATATAAAACCTGGCTGGATTTTTTCAATGAGAAAACGTACTGACGGTCCTGTTTCTTGATTTTTTACTCAGTAAAAGCTGTTTCTAGTCGTACTGACTGATTTGATAGTATGAATCTTAGTTTAGAATTAATACTTTAGTCATAATTTTAGTGTCATTTATAGATGCTATTTGATTGACGCATCATAATAAGTGTTGTTACCCTTCCAATAGGAGATGATAACAACAGCTTTTGAAAAAAAACAAAAGAAATAACATCAATATTGATGTTACATATACGTTGTCAACAATATTAAAAAAACCGAGAATTGAAATGATAAGAGAGAACTTATTAAAGCAAATAGAGTTTATTAAAGAAATTGATAAAATAAAATACATTCAGAGACGGACAAAATTATTTAATAGCGACCGAAACGAAAATGATGCTGAACATAGTTGGCACTTAGCGATGATGGCAATTGTCTTAAGCGAATATTCTGATACGAAAATTGATTTGTTGAAAGTCATAAAAATGGTATTAATACACGATATAGTCGAAATAGATGCTGGCGACACCTTTATATATGACCAAAATAAAAATCACGATAATACCGAGGAAGAACTGAAATCTGCCAAACGGATTTTTGGTATTCTACCCGAAAAGCAGGCTGCAGAATTTATCGAAATTTGGACTGAATTTGAAGATGGCATTTCTAATGAGGCGAAATTTGCAAAATCAATGGACAGACTTGAACCTTTATTGCAGAATACATCAAATAATGGTGGGACGTGGAAAGAATTTGGAGTAAAATATCAAACTGTTTACGATAAGAAAAAAGTAATAAAAAATGGTTCGACAGAACTATGGAATTATGCCGAAAAACTTATTGAAGATAGTGTTGAAAAAGGCATTTTAGAGAAATAAGTACGTTTGCCAACAGCGGGTCATAGCGCATGCCGCGGTTTGGCTCGCCTGGATACGGAAGTACAAATTTTAACGACAGAACACTAATCAACAGACCTACGGGTAAAGCGGCACGACGCCATACCCGCGGAACGTTCGCAAGCATAAACAATATGAAAAAAAAGAACTGGATAATAAGAGTAGGAATATTTTTGATTATTTTCTGTATTCCATTTTTTCTTTTCATACCTATAATTCCATTCCTTGAAATGGAAGCTAAAACCAAAATTACACTCTCAACAATATCTTTAATTATTGGTGAAGTAATGTTTTGGGTTGGAGGAATATTGGTTGGCAAAGAACTTTTTAGAAAATACAAATCATACTTTAACCCTAAAAATTGGTTTAAAAAAGTAGATAAGAATGAGGAATCACAATGATATTTCTATGACATTAGTAAAAGTTTCATAAGGTAAAAGATCGCTAATTAGATATATTAATAACACAATAAATACGCTCGCTCACAACGGGTCATAATGCATGCCTGGTTTATTGGCTTCGATGGAAGAGCGTAATTCTGTTAATTTTGCTTTAATCAAGAAAATATAAATTTAAAATGGCGGCACGCATCATACCTGCGGACCGTTAGCAAGCAAGCCACTTAACGAAGAACGGCAAGCCATCCGTTTTAGAATTGAGTACAATCCTAAAACAGCGAACTTGCCGTTTCTCACTCATGAAAGGTAAATTTACTGTGGTGCCTATGTTTCAAAGCGCCATAAGTATGCTATTATTTAGTCACAAACTTCTGAGGTTTGATCATTCTTTCTGGTTGTAGCAATTCATCAAGCATCTCCTTGGTAAGGAGGTTTTTCTCCAAAACCAATTCGTAAACGCTGCGATTGTTTGCAAGAGCTTCTTTTGCCAAAGAAGAAGAGGCTTCGTAACCCAAAGTTGGATTCAATGCGGTAACAATACCAATACTATTAAGAACCATTTCGCGGCAATGTTCTTCGTTGGCAGTAATACCGTTGATACATTTGTCTTTTAGGACGTCCATCGCTTTTTCAAGCATCTCCATTGATTCCAAAATGGATCTTACCAATACGGGCTCCATCACGTTAAGTTGCAACTGTCCGGCTTCTGCCGCGAAAGTTACAGTCAAATCGTTACCAATCACCTTAAAAGCAACCTGGTTAACCACTTCCGGAATAACAGGATTCACTTTACCCGGCATAATTGAAGAACCTGGCTGCATTTTTGGTAGGTTGATTTCATTCAGACCACAACGTGGTCCGGCAGACATCAAACGAAGGTCGTTACAAATCTTAGATAGTTTTACAGCCAAACGCTTCAATGCTGAAGAATACATCACGTAAGAACCGGTATCAGGTGTTGCCTCAATAAGGTTACCAGCCAATACAATATCTAAATCGGTAATTTGCTGCAGGTGTTTCACTACTTTTTCAGAATACTCAGGTTCTGAGTTAATTCCGGTACCAATAGCGGTTGCTCCCATGTTGACTTCGCGGAACAACTGGGCATTTTGATTCAAACGAGCAACTTCCTCTTCAAGGTTTGCTGCATAAGCTTCGAATTCCTGTCCAAGAGTCATCGGTACCGCATCTTGTAGCTGTGTACGACCCATCTTGATCACATTAGCAAACTCTTTACCTTTAGCACGGAAAGCTTCAACCAAATGTTTTAGTACTTCTACCAAACGCGTATTGTGATTAATCAGAGCAATTTTGATAGCCGTAGGATAGGCATCATTAGTCGACTGAGAAAGGTTGATATGGTTGTTAGGATGACAGTGCTCGTATTCACCTTTTTCGAATCCCATTAATTCCAATGCACGGTTGGCAATCACCTCGTTGGCATTCATATTGGTTGACGTACCCGCACCACCCTGAATCATGTCAACAGGAAACTGTTCGTAGTATTCGCCAGCCAAAACTTCTTCACCAGCTTTAACAATCACCTGAGTCAGTTCATCAGAAAGTAGCCCTAGTTCGTTATTTGCTTTAGCAGAAGCCATTTTCACCATAGCCAAAGCATCAATGAATAAGGGATAAAAGCTTAGTTTTACACCACAGATATCAAAGTTCTCAACGGCGCGGAGGGTTTGGATGCCATAATATGCATCAGCAGGTACCTCTTTATAACCTAATAGATCGTGTTCTTGTCTTGTTTTCATAGAAGTAATTCCTATAATTATTAATTAATCTATCTGATCGCTTTTATCCTTTATTATTGTGTCCCTTTCTGATTGACCCATCACATACCGTGAATGAGATTGTCTGAGGAGGCTTTTGTTTCCAAGAATTCTTAAGCTCAGATTTGCTGTTTTTATTTCGGTTCAAAAATAGATCAAGTATCAGTATGCTTCGAAAAAAGCGCTATGCTGTTTGACTTAAAATTAAACTCTTTATAGCCTGTCCAGGGGTGAAATATTTCACTACTTAAGGGTGAAGGCTTTGTTTGATCTGCTAATTTTCAGGAAATACAGCAGAAGTAGAATTAAATGAATTTTCATTTTTTAATTCCTAAAAGGGAATTACAAATTCCCAACTCTTAAGCCCAGATTACAAATCTGGGACAGCTATGCGTCTTCTATCTTATTGTTGAGAAAGCAGCTGAATGAAGCTTTCTTACTGAAGGTTCGCAAGAGCTCCTGTACATTTATAATGTGCAGGTTTTGAGTTTAGGGATTTTCAATCCCGATTAAATGCTGTAATAATTAGACTTAGCTGTTTGATCTTCTTAAAAAAAAGAGGGATACCTGATTGAACAGATACCCCTCTTGGATAATTTGTAACAGTAGCTTTAAAATGCGAGGGGCATTTTATTTAAATTGTGAATTCAGACTGTAACATTTTATTAATCCTTAGTGACTTATCGACTAGTACATTTTTAGTCTGTAAACCAAACCAATTGAGAAACGGTTGGTGTACTGATCTTTTAATCCCATGTTTTCAGTCAGGCTGCTATCGTAATCGAAGTAACGACCTGTGTATGTGAAGAACACTTTTAAGTCATCAGCAATTGGATGGAATTCCAAACCAGCCATATAACCGTATGACTTACGGAACTCATCGTTTAGGTTTGCATCGGTGTTTCCTTCGTTTGTAGCTGTTTCGTACATACCTTTTACAAACATGTTGAATTTGTCGTTCAAACGGTAATCCACTTTAGCCACTAAAGAGTTGTAAACAACATCGGTAGCACGTACATACTCACCACCATTTGAATTCATCATATCAGATACAATGCCTTTACGGTCGATGTCCTCGCTTGAGTTCATCCAGTCGAATTGCAATTGCGCTTTCTTACCTAATTTCACCTGAGTACCCAAAGCGATATAGTTTGTGTTCATATCCTTAGCATCTTCGAATAGTGAGTAAGACCAACGAGTCTGTACTTTACCGTCGAATAGGCTACCATTCCAGTTTAAGGTATAACCCAAAGCATTTTTGCTAGGCTCTACACCATTCAATCCTTCATAGATGTTATCCATGTAATCGTTACGTGAATTCACAACCTGGAAACGGAATTCCTGACCTTTCATTTGGTATGCGAAATCCACACCAGTAAGGAAATTATCCATATAGTCGATCATATCACTGTACTGGTAGATATCAATTGGGTTCAAGTCGAACTCGTATCCACCAAAAGCAGTACACTGCTTACCACCGGTAATAGTGAAGTTTTTTGCAACATCGATAGAGATAGATGCAATATCAGTTGCACGTGATAAGTTATCCAAACCTTCAGCTGAAGTACCGCGGTTCATACGGTGACGCACACGGTAACGGATACCCTTAACCACTTCACCACGCATTTCTAAACGCATCTGGTTGGTTTTGAAATCGATTCCTTCGTAATCGCCACCATTCAAATACATGTTGGCAGAATTCTGAAGATTCAGGTAGAAGTTGAATGAATCATTCTTCTTATCTAAAGCAGCAATTTTTTTCTCTAAAGTTTTCAGGTTTAAAGCCTCTTGAGCCATTGTTGTTCCACCGATGGTAAGAACTGCAACTAAAGCGATAATGTATTTTTTTAAACTCATTTTGTAGTCGTAAACAGGTTTCTAATTGTAAGTAATTTGAGAGGCTTTTTGTTGGTTTTTCCCGAAAGTTTGGGAAAAGGAACCCCAGGGGAAGAGAGCCTCTCCACTCTTCCCGGGGTAATAAATAAACGATGCTGGAAACGATTCTCTAACAGAATCAGATTTCTAGTACTCGTAGAACATTCTCTGAATTTCTTTGTAGTCGTTGGTTTTGGTCAAAGCCAACATCAAAAGGATTCTTGCTTTTTGTGGGTTCTTGTAAAGAGAAGCAACAAAGTTGAATTTGTCATCATCAACTTCAGCATCTAAAGTAGCTGATCCTGAAAATACACGAGAGCTACGTACCACTTGAATACCATCTTTTTGAGCAGCAACTAAACCATCCATTACAGTTGGGTAAAGGTTACCGTTACCTACACCTGCGTGGATAAGGCCTTTAGCACCATCTTTTACTAAAGCGTCAACAACAACTGCGTTAGCGTTAGCGTAACCGTAAATGATATCCACCTGAGGTAGTTCGTTTAAGTTCGTTACGTCGAACTCAGAAGCAGTTGTGTGCTTAGCAGTAGTTGCACGACGGAAAGTAGGCTGACCATTGTGCATGTAACCTAAAGAACCGAAGTTAGGACACTGGAAAGTAGAAACGTTTACAGTGTTAGTTTTGGTTACATCATCAGCACCTAAAATAAGGTCGTTCATTGAAACCATAACACCACGTCCTTTAGACTCAGGGTTAACAGCTAAAGCTACAGCATTGAAAAGGTTCATTGGTCCGTCAGCACTCATTGCTGATCCCGGACGCATTGATCCTACCAATACAACAGGCTTATCGCTGTTTACAACAAGGTTCAAAAAATAAGCAGTTTCTTCCATTGTATCAGTACCGTGAGTAATCACAATACCATCACACTCGTCAGAAGCCAATAATGTGTTGATTTTCTTAGCTAGTTTCAACCAAACGGCATCGTTCATTTCCTGGCTACCGATAGAAGAAATCTGTACCCCTTTGATTGTTGCCAACTCCATAACTTGAGGAACAGCAGCGATCAATTTATCAACTGTTACCACACCTGCAGTATAGTTGGTTTTGATGCTTGAATCACCTGATCCTGCAATGGTACCACCAGTTGCAATAATAGTCAGGTTTGGTAATGTTTGTGCATTAACGGAAGACAGAGCTCCCATGCTAACAATAGCTACCAGAAGTAAAACTCGAGTTAATTTTTGTTTCAGGTTCATAATCTTAGTTTTTAAATAATTGTTCTTTGGAAATTTATTTTTGTTAGTCTAGAATAGGATTGATATTAAAAGGAAGCCCATTGAAACCGCTCCAATGGTCGCGACCATCCCCGGAATCATGAAACTATGATTCAACAGGTATTTCCCAATTCGGGTCGTACCCGTTTGGTCGAAATTAATTGCTGCGACTACAGTAGGATAGTTTGGAATAAAAAAGTATCCGTTTACTGATGGGAACATAGCAATAAGTGCAGGAGCTGGAAGACCCAATGCAATACCTAAAGGCATTAGGGCACGAACGGTAGCTGCCTGGCTATAAAGTAGAATTGAAAGTACAAACAAGGCAAAGGCAAATAACCATGGCATATTGGTCACCATTTCTTTAATACCACCGCCCAGGTAATCCATATTGGCTGCGAAGAAGGTGTCACCCATCCAGGCAATTCCGAAAATTGCAATGACAGCCTGCATACCTGCTGAGAAAACATTCCCTTTGGCTACTTCTTCAACTTTAACTTTAGAGAAAATCAGGATTAAGGCTGCAATAGCCATCATCACCATTTCAATGGTGGCTGGCATGCCCATTTTAACCATTTCGCCACCTACATTCCATACCGGACGTAAGGCTTCGAACGAGCCGAACATGACAATAGCGAAAGCGCCAAGTACAAATAAGGCCACTGAAATTTTTGCAGAAGTAGGTACTTCTTTATTTACTTTCTCAGAATTTGATTTTAGCTTTCCTTCTTTTAGCAGTTTTTGGTATTCAGGATCGTCCTTTAAATCCTTACCCATTTTGTTGGCAGCAAAAGCACCAAGCAATACGCCAAAGAAAGTAGCAGGAATACTGATCATTAATATATCGATCAATTGAAAATCGTAAGGAGTAAGCATACCTAATAAAGCAACGGTTGCTGCTGATATGGGGCTTGCTGTAATAGCCTGTTGAGATGCAATCACTGCAATGGACAAGGGGCGCTCTGGACGTACGCCAGTTTCGCGTGCTACCTCTGATATAACAGGCAGTATGGAATAACATACATGACCTGTACCGGCTACAAGTGTAAACAAGTAAGATACAATCGGTCCATAGTAGGTAATCCGATTCGGATTCTTTCGTAGCAAGCCTTCAGCCAGCTTTACCAAATAGTCCAATCCGCCAGCGGCTTGCATAGCAGCTGCGGCAGTGATTACTGATACAATCATCAGCATCACATCTATAGGAGGTGATGTGGGTTGCAAATTAAATCCAAAAGTTAAAACGGAAAGACCAATACCCCCCATTACTCCCAGACCAATTCCTCCTAATCGGGCTCCAACAAAAATAGCTATTAATACTATCGCAAATTCAATCCAAAACATATGCATTTTTCTTTATCTGATTCGGTGGTAAAGATATAGGGCTATTCAATATCAAATATGCCGTGTAATCTGTTGCTGGACACGCAATTGGGTGCGAGTAAACTACTCTAAAAGAAAGGAAAAAGCGTCGGCAGGAGTGAAATATTTCACCCAAGAAATAAGGGCTGATTCACCATTAGTTCATTGTTTTTTATATTTTTGATTTTTAATAGACTCATAACCAGTGAGTATGAAAATAAGTCTGTGTTGTTGAGTTTATTTATTCACACATCTGTTTTCTGGTGAATTATTATACTCTAAGCGATCAGAATTAAGTAACTTGTAGCTTGAGGATTGAGTGAAAATTAGCAGATATTTGTTGTCTGAAATTATAAATGTTGAATTAGTATGGATGAAAATATAGACTTAGAACATTATTTGAAGCACCCTTGCTTTTCATCCCTTTCTGGTAGGGATGTAAGTATGATCATTAATAATAGTACGATTCTTGATTTTAAGAAAAATGAAAGTATAATCAAACAAGGGAGTTTTGCAACGCATATATACTATGTGCTGAGTGGTTTAGCTAAGATTAATATAGAATCCGATGGACGAAACAATACCATTCGCATGGCGCCCGAATATCGGTTCTTGGGTTTGTCGCATGCTTTCTATGATAAAACCTACCATATTTCGGCTACTGCAATGGAAAATTCCAGGGTGTTATTGATTGATATTGCAGTGTTCAAGCAACTCATAAAAACCAATGGCAGTTTTGCGATGGGTATTATCGAAACCATGTCGACGACTTCACATCGACAGGTTAAGCGAATGGTGATGTATAGTAATAAGAATGTGGAGGGGAGTTTGGCTACTTTTCTTTTACACTATGCCCATATGGCCGAATGTAAGACATTTAAATTGCCTTTTTCGAGGAAAGAGATTGCTGAGACCATTGGCTATTCCCGTGAAAGTGTGATTCACACCTTTTCAAAATTCAATAAGGAGCAAATTATCAGAGTCGAGGATAAATTTGTGGAACTTTTGAATGTTGAGCTTTTAGAGCAAATAAAGAAAAAGGGATAAGTCATCTTTATATATAAGACCAAAAAAAGAGATCTGTAATTAGATCTCTTTTTTATTAGCTTGTTTTTTGATTAAATCTTCCTGAGAATGTATTTATATCGCATTTGGAAAAGTGCAGAACAAACAACTAATCCAACCGGAAATCCGAACCAGATACCCACTGCACCAAAACCCCATACAAACGCAGACATATAACTAAATGGAAGCGAAACGATGAAATAAGATATAAAGGTTATTATTACAGGAATTCGAGCATCAGCAAATCCCCGGAGAGTTCCCACAAGTACAATCTGAATGCCATCTACAAGTTGGAATACCCCACAAACGATTAACATTTGTGCTGCTAATTTAATTACAGTAGTGTCCGCAGTAAACATTAAGGGTAAGAGATTTCGAGCGCCTACAAACAAAATGACAGAAAAAGCACAGTAGATGTACATTAAATTCATCGCTGTTTTCGTAGCTCGAATAATACCTTCTTTATTATTCTCTCCTTTATAATGACTGACGCGTATTGTTGTTCCGGAACCTAATCCCTGGTAGATCATGAAGCCTAAGGTTGATAGTGTGATTGCTATTTGGTGAGCAGCCATACCGACTTCGCTTACCCAGCCCATCATGATCGCACAAAGTCCGAAAGCACAAGCTTCCATTACAATTTGTCCACCAAGGGGAATACCTAATTTTACAACTTGCATGAATTTAGCCCAACCGAACGAAGCCCGATTGTAGAGTTGCGTAAATAATTTGTACTTCTGGTTTTTATAGAAAAGGATAATAAAGGCGACTGCCATAAATATTCGAGACATTAAAGTACCAATACCTGCCCCGGTCAGCCCCATTTCAGGCGCCCCGAATTTGCCATACATGAATAAATAGTTGCCCACGGTATTCACCACATTGGCCCAAAGCATAATTTTCATCGCAGTTTTCGTATCACCAATACCCTCGGCAAATTGTTTGTAGCCATAAAATATCATCATGGGTATAACAGATATCATTAATATGGCTAAATAGTCTCGTGAGGGTTGTAGTACCGATTGTGGCTGTCCCATATAGGGCATAAATACATACAGAATAAGTAAAAGTAAGGCTAGGGCTACACCCATAAAGGCATTTGCCACGATCCCATTTTTAATCCATGAGCCAACGGACTCATGATCTTTTTCGCCCCAGCTTTTACCAATAAGTGGCGTTAAGGCAAAAGAATAGCCCATCCCGAATATTAAAACCAAATTAAATAGGGTGTTTGTGAATGATGCCGCTGCCAGTTCGGTCGTTCCCAGCTGACCAATCATGACGTTGTCGATTAATCCTACTGTAATTTGTCCTGCCTGTGCGATAATCACAGGAATACTAAGTGAAAGGGTCTTTTTGTATTCACCCGCGTGTTGCTCCCAAAGTCTCATCATGAGTTGAAAATTTACATCCATATCAAAACAAATCACCTCAATGTCATGCGACATATATGCGCACAGTATTGCGGTATTTCATTATTGAAATACAGATGTTATTAATAAAAAAATGGTAGTAAAACGAGACCTTATCCTCCGGCTTACATCTTTTGTTTTGTACTCTTTTCGAAACAGGCGTTTCGGATTTCAAGGTGTGAAATGTTGCAAAACAAAAACTCGATGTAAGTGAGTCGTTATATTTCTATGTTCAAGGCCGCGAAGGTAATATTTTTTGAGTTTCCTCAAAATAAAAAAAGAGCCTACTTTTAAGGTAGACTCTTTAATATATTATAACAAACCAAGTTGTTTGACTCTTTCTAAATCTTCAGGTGTATCAATACCTATCGATTCATGTTTTGTGATGTCTGTTTTAATGACATATTCGTTCTCTAACCATCGTAGTTGCTCAAGTGATTCTGAAATCTCAAGGGAACTTTGAGGCAGTTTGGTTATTTCGTTTAGCGTATCTCTGCGGTAGGCATACATGCCAATATGTTTGTAAAAGGTCTGTTCTTTAATCCAGTCTTCCTTTTCACTTCCTCGTACAAATGGAATAGGAGAACGACTAAAATAGAGTGCGCGAAGGTTTTTGCTCACAACCACCTTCACTTTATTCATATCGAAAATCTCATCCGGGTTTTCGATGGCTTTTATCAGGGTCGCAATTTGTGTGGATGGACTATTAAAGCAATCCTTTAAGGCTGAAATTTGCTCAGGCTGAATAAACGGCTCGTCGCCTTGAATATTGATAACGACCTGATAGTTCTCTTTTGTATCTGATTCAATTTTCTCAATAGCTTCAGCAATTCTATCAGTACCACTTTGGTGTTCACTTGATGTCATCACAACATCTCCTCCAAAAGCTTTTACGGCAGCTTCAATTCGGCTGTCATCAGTTGCTACGACCACATGGTCCAATGCAATTTTTACTTGTTCGTAAACGCGTTGAATCATGGGTTTGCCATTGATGTCAGCTAATGGTTTGCCTGGGAAACGCGTTGATGCATATCTTGCAGGTATAATGCCTATGAAGTTCATATGGTTATAATTTTTTTATAAAGATCCTCCCGACAGCTATCGGTAGGAAGTCGCCAACTAAACAGCATCCTGTTTGTGAATGCACTGTTCATGACTCGTTTATATGATGGTTTGTTATTTTTGATTGAGTAAAGATAATAAGATCGTCGTTCTTACATGTTTCTGAATCTGACTTAGTCTGATTTTTTTCATGAAAGAGAAAAGTCTGCAGGACTGTTTGGGGAGAGTTTCTAAAATTAAGCCTGGTTTTAAATCAGCAGATGTTAGAATTTGAGGCTTATTATTAACATTATTTATTAAAGAATGCTGGCTTCATTTTTAGAAATGATTCTAAAAAGTAGTAATTTTGTCAGGCAATCGGAAAAAATTGCAGGTTTTGACATGAAATTGGGAAACGTGTTCTTTAAATGTTGTTCCCTTTAGCTTTGTCGTTTAAAATCAACTACTATCAACCCAGAGAGAATGGATGTACAAAAAATAAAATTACGCTTTGGAATTATAGGTCATGCTTATGCACTAACCCGAGCGATTGATATTGCTGTGCAGGTAGCACCAACTGACTTGTCGGTACTCATAACAGGTGAAAGTGGTACTGGGAAAGAGGTTTTTCCTCAAATTATTCACCAGTTCAGTGCTCGAAAACACGCTTCATATATAGCCGTTAACTGTGGTGCGATTCCGGAAGGAACGATTGACTCGGAACTTTTTGGTCATGAAAAAGGGGCTTTTACAGGTGCCTTGTCCGACCGAAAAGGGTATTTTGAGGTGGCAAATAATGGAACTATTTTTTTAGATGAGATAGGTGAGTTGCCTTTATCTACTCAAGTCAGGTTGTTGCGTGTGCTCGAAACGGGTGAGTTCATGAAAGTGGGGTCATCAAAGGTTCTAAAAACCAATGTTCGTGTTGTGGCAGCTACCAATGTGAATATCCCTAATTCGGTTAAAGAGGGAAAATTCAGAGAGGATCTGTATTACAGACTGAATACTGTGCCCATTGAAATGGCACCCCTGCGCGAACGTAGTGATGATATTTATCTTTTATTCAGAAAGTTCGCTCAGGACTTTGCAGAGAAGTATCGCATGCCTGCCTTAAGATTAAACGAAGGCGCTCAGCAGATTTTAAAAGCCTATCGATGGCCTGGTAATATTCGTCAGTTGAAAAATATTACTGAGCAAATATCTATTATAGAAAAGGAACGCTTGATTACTGCGGATATTTTGCAGCAATATTTGCCTAAAAGCGATGAGCAAATGTTACCTGCAATTTATAAGAAGGACAAAAGCGAAGAGAAAAGCTTTTCATCGGAAAGAGAGATTCTTTATCAGGTTCTTTTTGACATGAAAAAGGACATGACTGATCTAAAAAAATTGGTGTTTGATTTGATGCAAAAGGATGGCGATGTAGCCGATTTGCAGAAAAACAACGCTATGTTAATTCGTAAATTACACGAAGATCAGGAGCTTGATGTGGTTCAGCATCAGCACGTATCACCAAGCAAGATGAATGTTTCACATGTCGATGTACCCCATATTCAGGATACTGAAGAATTTGTTGAGGAGTCTTTATCACTTGTGGATAAAGAAATGGAGTTGATACGTAAGGCACTGGAGAAACATAACGGAAAAAGAAAATATGCTGCTCAGGATTTAGGTATATCTGAACGGACACTTTACCGAAAAATTAAAGAATACGATATAAACTAAAGTTTTGGAATTGTATTTTTCGCTTATTTAAGAGAGAGAAATTCCTTTTAAAAAAAACGAGTAATCATTTATAATATGAATTGGATAAAATCATTATTGATCATTATAGCTATTGGACTGACTTTTACAGCTTGTAAAGTGAGTTATTCATTTACGGGTGGCACATTGTCTCCGGAAGTAAAAACTTTTTCCGTTCAGTTTTTTCAGAATAGGGCACCTTTGGTTAATCCTAATTTAAGTAACCAGTTTACCGAAGATTTAAAAGAGAAATTCAGAAGTCGTACTTCTCTTGATGAAATTGTAGATGGTGAAGGGCAGCTGAACTTTTCAGGTGAAATTACCGGCTATCAAACTAAGGCGATGGATATTACTGGTGCTGATATTGCTTCGACCAACCGTTTGACAATCACGATACGCGTGCGTTTTACTAATGAAATTGAATCTGATAATGATTTTGATAAGAGTTTCTCAGCCTTTGCCGATTTTGATAGTACCAATATGTTGACCGATGTCGAAAATGCTTTGGTTGACGAAATTCTGGAGAAGATTATTGATGATATTTACAACGAATCGGTTGTTAATTGGTAATAGTTTGAAATTATTAATTTGATTTTCTGTAAGTTTAGCATTTAACTTAAGTCTTTAGATTTTAGGGCGTGAATTGAACTTACATACCCCCCGGGCAAACTCTGAATAAAATTGATCGAAGCATGAACAAGGAATTGTTGCATACCTGGTTAAAAGATCCACAAAAAATGGATGGGAACAGTCATAAAGAGCTTAAAGCCCTTATTGATGCCTATCCCTTTTTTCATGCACCTTATCTGTTGTTGCTAAAAACTCTGAATCAACAGAAAAGCATCCGTTATAATCAGGAACTTAAGAAGCTTGCCCTTTTTGTTCCCGATCGCCGTCAGTTGTATCTCTATTTGAACGATAAATTGGATTGGCGTTTGAGTTCGACACCAATAGCTGAAGTTTCATTAGCTACTCAAGAGCCTGTGAATCTTGTGAAATCGACCAATGGAGAAAGTTTTGAATCATCAAATCCGGAAAAATCTATTGATTCTACTTCGGAATCAGAGGTGTTTACTTTAGATGATTCAGAAACAGATATTTTGATTTCAGCCTCTTTGGAAAACAAATTTGTTGAGGTTGTTCAAAATGAAGACCTTTTAAGTGAAACAAAAGATGAAATCATCGACTTTAATGATCTAGAAAATGAGGCTACCAGTGAGCTTAAAACAGAAGATAGGCTTATCGAAGATGTATCGGATCCTTCTCAAAATAAAGATGACTTAAAATCAAACTACTTGAATTTGGAATCTGATGTCTACGATATGGACTTTGGAGGTAATTTGTATGTTTTAGATGCTAATAAGCAGGATGTTAAGAGTCGTCCTAAGACTAATGAAAATCATTCTTTTTCGGAATGGATGTCGAAACTGAGTTCTACAGAAACGAAGTTGGAGCAAACTTCAACAGCGAGGGAAGAAAATACAGTTTCAAAAAAGAAGAAAACAGAAAAGAATTTTGACCTGATATCCAGTTTTATTGAGAATGAACCGCGTTTGTCTAAGCCTGATCAAAAGGCTGAAAGTCAGCTTGATATTTCAAAGGATAGTCTGAAAGAAAATGAGGGCTGTATGAGCGAAACTCTGGCAGGGATTTATATTAAACAAAAGCTTTTTGATAAGGCAATAGCTGTTTATGAGAAATTAATGTTGAAATATCCCGAAAAAAATATTTACTTTGCGAGTCAATTGGAAAGAATAGAAAAATTAAAAAAATAGATAAGTATGTTTACCTTTATTTCAGTTTTGATCTTTATTGTTTGTGTACTAATGGTTTTAATCGTTTTAGTACAAAACTCAAAAGGAGGCGGATTAGCTTCTAACTTCTCATCTTCGAACCAGATAATGGGGGTTAAGAAAACTACCGATTTTCTTGAAAAAGCAACATGGGTGCTTGCTTTGAGTCTTTTTGTTCTTTGTATGGGTGCTGCTGCGACAGTTGATCGTAACGAGAATGGCGCACCAAAATCAGTGATTGAGCAGCAGTTGCAAGAAACAGAAACCGCTCCTGAAGTTCCTGCATTCCCAACAGAAGCTCCAGCTACTGAGGAAGAAACTGAAAAAGGAGAGTAATTTAACGATTACATCTTTTAAAATATTTAAGTGTCAGTATGTCATTACATGCTGACATTTTTTTTTGCTTTGAATCTCCATAGTAAGCTTTTGATGCTATGGGGATTTTTCTGTATTATCCTTTCTGTATCGCTTTGTAGTAATTCAGTTTATTAAACTTAAAATGATTCAAGTTTTTGATCTGCAATAAGATAATTGATTGGAATAAATCGTGTATATTGATGTTTTGAATCACTGAAAGTTGAATTAAAAACAAAGCATTCGTTTATTTATCGAAGAATTAAACCTATTTTGTTTTATATAATAGAGCCAAATGACTGTTTTTATTGCTTTTTATCTGCTAAAATGGCAAGACATTTTTTTGGCACAGATTATGAAAGAAGCAGGACGTTGCTTTTGTAGAATATGACAAGCGACTAAAGAAAAAAGGTGCAATTATTGAAACTAATAGCGCATCTCAAATACAGATTTAAAATTAAAACCTAAATATTAAAGAAAATGGCAGAATTAAAAGGAAAGATTCTTGCGGGCAAAATTTTAGTTGTCCCTATGGCAATAGAAGAAAAAACAGCTAGTGGCATTATTATTCCTGATTCGGCAAAAGAAAAGCCTTTACAGGGAAAAGTTGTATTGGTCGGCGCTGATAAAAAAGATGAGCCAATGGAGATTCAGGCTGGAGATACCGTTGTTTACGGAAAATATGCAGGTACAGAATTGAGTATCGACAATGAAGATTATCTTTTGATGTCTCAGAATGATATCCTATATATTGCTTAATTGGAATCCAAAAGCAAATAAATTTTTAATCCAATAATTTTTAGAAATGTCTAAAGAAATCAAATTTAATATAGAAGCTCGCGATCTACTAAAAGTAGGTGTTGATGCTTTGGCAAATGCAGTAAAAGTAACCTTAGGACCTAAAGGTAGAAATGTAGTAATCGATCGTAAGTTTGGTGCACCACAAATCACTAAAGATGGTGTATCTGTAGCTAAGGAAATTGAATTATCAGATCCTGGTTCAAACATGGGTGCTCAGATGGTAAAAGAGGTTGCATCCAAAACGGCTGATGATGCCGGTGATGGAACTACAACTGCTACTGTATTGGCTCAATCTATTGTGAATGTAGGTTTGAAAAACGTAACTGCCGGTGCGAATCCGATGGATTTGAAGCGTGGTATTGATAAAGCTGTTGAAGCTGTTATCAAGAATATTGAATCTCAATCTATCGAAGTTGGTGACAACTATGACAAGATTAAGCAGGTTGCTAAAATTTCGGCTAACAACGACGAGACTATTGGTTCTCTTATTGCAGAAGCCATGGAAAAGGTGAAAAAAGAGGGGGTTATTACTGTTGAGGAAGCAAAAGGTACTGAAACTTACGTAAAAGTGGTAGAGGGAATGCAATTCGACCGTGGTTACATTTCTCCATATTTCATTACCAATGGTGATAAAATGGAAGCTGATTTGGAAAACCCTTTCATTTTATTGTACGATAAGAAGATCTCTACTATGAAAGAGTTGATGCCACTTCTTGAACCTGCAGCTCAAGCTGGTCGTCCGTTGATGATTATTGCTGAAGATGTTGAAGGTGAAGCTTTGGCTACTTTGGTTGTGAATCGTTTGAGAGGTTCGTTGAAAGTTGCTGCTGTTAAAGCTCCGGGTTTTGGCGATAGAAGAAAAGAAATGTTGGAAGACCTTGCTATTCTTACAGGTGGTGTGGTTATTTCTGAAGAAAAAGGTTTAAAGCTTGAACAGGCAACCATCGAAATGTTGGGTCAGTGTGAGAAAATCACCATTGATAAAGAAAATACAACGATTGTAAATGGTGTTGGTGCAAAAGAAGGTATCGATGCTCGTGTTGCTCAAATCAGAACTTTAATTGAGAATTCTACTTCTGATTACGATAAGGAAAAGCTTCAGGAGCGATTGGCTAAACTGGCAGGTGGTGTTGCTGTATTGTACGTAGGTGCTGCTTCTGAGATTGAAATGAAAGAAAAGAAAGACCGTGTTGATGATGCATTAAGTGCGACTCGTGCGGCTGTTGAAGAAGGTATTGTTGCCGGTGGTGGTGTTGCTTATATTCGCTCAATTTCTGCTTTAGAAGGTCTTAAAGGTGACAACGAAGACGAATCTGTAGGTATCGAAATCGTGAAGCGTGCTATTGAGGAGCCATTACGCCAAATAGTTGCCAATGCTGGTGGTGAAGGTGCTGTAGTGGTGGATAAGGTAAAATCAGGTGAAGCCGATTATGGATACAATGCTCGTATTGGTGAATATCAGAATATGATTGAAGCTGGTGTAATTGATCCTGCTAAAGTTTCACGTGTTGCTCTAGAGAATGCTGCTTCTATCGCAGGCATGTTCTTAACAACTGAATGTGTTTTGATTGAGGAGAAAGAAGAAGAAGCTCCTGCTATGCCTCCAATGGGTGGCGGTGGTATGCCGGGAATGATGTAGATCTTAATCCACATACGAGCTTTTGCTCATATTATTATAAAAAGGGCTGTCGATTTAATTATCGGCAGCCCTTTCTGTTTATACAGGTATCTCAAGGATTTTTAGTCGAATATTTTAGGTGTTTAACATACTTTAAAAGGAATAACTATATAAATAGTTGTACGACTAAATTATTAGTCGTATGTTTAAGTCATGAAAGAATTGACAAAAGCAGAAGAACAAGTTATGCAATACCTCTGGAAGCTGGAAAAAGCTTTCCTTAAGGATATTGTTTTAGAGTTCCCGGAACCCAGACCGGCAAATACAACCGTTGCAACAGTAATTCGAATTCTGGTGAAAAAGGGCTTTATTGGTTTTAAAACATTTGGTAAAACCAACCAATATTTTCCTTTAGTACCTAAGAGAGTTTATGCTCGTGAGTTTCTGTCAGGAATGATAAAGAGTTTTTTTAATAATTCAACTAAAGGTTTTGCTTCGTTTTTCACTAAAGAACAAGATTTATCTCTAAGTGAATTAGAGGAAATGAAAGCCTTGATTGAAGAGCAAATTCAAAACAAAAAAACAAATACAGATGACTGATTTTATTCTTTACTCGATTAAATCGGGCGTTTGTCTTGCAGTCTTTTACGTTTTTTATCGGCTCTTATTAGTAAAAGAGACCCACGTGAAAAGAAATCGATTTTTTCTGCTATTGGCTCTTTTGTCTTCGATTTTGTTGCCCTTGTTCAATTTCACGATTGAACATGAGCAAATGGCAAAGGCTAATCAATTTGTCTGGGAATTTGAACATTCCATAGAAGATCAGTTTCTTACAGAGAGTTCGGAGCCTTCGCAATATGTTATTTTCGATTTCAGATTTTTGATCAGAATTCTGTATGCTCTGGGTATATCTCTTGTTCTGGGTCGGTTGATTTTAAATCTAGTTTCAATTTTTAAATTAATTAAAGCCAATGAAATTATAAAACAAGGAGATTTGAACTTAATCTATATTGATCAAGTTCATTTGCCCTATTCTTTCTTCAATTATGTCTTTCTGAATCCGTCAATTCTTTCAGAGACAGAAAAGAAACAGGTTCTTTTGCATGAGTCAATTCATTCTAAACAGTTGCATAGCATCGATTTGCTTGCAATGGAAGTGCTCAAAGCCTTTTTCTGGTTCAATCCAATCATTTATTTTTTAAAAAATGCCTTGGTCGAGGTGCATGAATATTGTGCCGACAGAGCTTGTACCTTAGAGGATGCAAACAAAATTGGCTATCAACAGTGTTTATTGCAGCATATCGAAAGTAAAATGAATTTGAAACTGACGAGTGCATTTAATTCTTCATTAACACTAAAACGCATAAAAATGATTAAAAAATCAAATACTTCTGTATTAGCTCATTTAAAGCTGATATTTATACTTCCCGTTCTATTTATCTCGATGTTGAGTTTCGATTATTCCGAAATTAAGTCTGAAAAATTAGAAAACAAGAAGCTTACTAAAAATGAATCCTTGAATTTTACTAGTCCAATAAAACCTTCGGTTAAAGTAAGAGTTTCTGCTCCTTACGGAAACAGAATGCATCCTATAAAGAAAAAGGTAATTTTTCATAGAGGGGTGGATATTGCAGCGCCTAAAGGAACCCCAATTTACGCTGTGGCTGATGGTGTCATCAACAAACTTCAAACAAAGCACATAGAAGGCAAAGCTTATGGTCGTTTTATAATTATTGAACATGAGGGCAAGCTTGCGAGTCTGTATTCACAAATGGACAGCTATGCTGTAAGTTTAGGGCAGAAAGTCAAGAAAGGCGATGTGATTGGGTACGTAGGTAGTTCAGGAATCTCAACAGGACCACATATACATTTTGAAATTAAAAAAGATGGGGAGACAATTGATCCTGCCAAACTAATTGATTTTAGTAGTCTGAAAGGGAAATGATAAAATTGAAATAAATGGGTTCCCCGCTTAAGAATTATGAAAGCAGTTACTAAACCGAAAGTTTTAGTAACTGCTTTTGTTCTTTAGTGTCTGATATGTAAGTGAATGGCTTTGGATGAGCCTTCAATATTTAGAAAATCCATTTTATTTACCTATTTTTGCAGTTCCTTAAAACCAATCCGATTAGAGAATGATTCCTGAATCAGAATATGATGATATCCGTCCCTATTGCGACTCCGAAGTACCGGAAGTGATAGAGAGATTAATAAAGAACGATGATTTTTTAAAGTTTGCGTTACAATTATTTCCGGGCTTATCTCGAGAAAAAATTGAGCAAAGTTTGTCTCAGGTGAAAACTGTTGACGATTTTCAATCGATGTTTATTGTTCCTTTGGCGGATAATATCGTAAAGAACACCACAAAAGGAATCAGTATTGATGGACTTGATAAATTGGATAGCAACGAAAGTTATCTTTTTATTTCTGATCACCGCGATATTATTCTTGATTCAGCCTTGCTGAATATATTATTGTTTAGAAATAATTTTCCAACGACTGAAATTGCCATTGGGAGCAACCTTCTGATTCAGCCCTGGATTACCGACTTGGTAAAGCTTAATAAAAGTTTTGTTGTAAAGCGTAACTCTTCGGTTCGGGATATGTTGGTTAACTCAAAACATCTGTCGTCTTATATCGATTATGCTTTAAACACCAAGAAATCTTCTGTTTGGATTGCGCAGCGCGAGGGAAGAACAAAGGACGGTGATGACAGAACACAACAAAGCTTGCTGAAGATGTTGCAGATGAGTGGTAATAAGAACTTTGTTGAACACTTTAGAAGCTTAAGAATTGTACCTGTAGCAATTTCATATGAGTACGAACCTTGTGATGCTTTAAAATCACGTGAACTTTTCTTGAAAGAAACCGAAGAAGGGTATAAGAAAACGCCAAAAGACGACTTGTTGAGCATGCTGAAAGGTATGATTAATGAGAAGGGTAGAGTTCATTTTAAAGTTGGTAAGCCAATATCAGAGATGCTTGATGTGATTGAGAAGATGGATGACAGTCGCGACAAGTTAAAAGCTTTGGCAGAATTGATTGACTATAAAATCCACAAGAATTTTAAGCTTTGGCCTGATAATTATATCGCTTACGATATATTGACTGGCTCTAAGGAGTATTACGATAAATATACAGAGGAAGAGAAGTTTTTCTTCCTGAAACATATGGACAAAAAGTTGGGAACCGTAGAGGGTGACCGTGAAAGACTCAAAGAAATATTTTTTGAGATATATGCTAATCCGGTTAGAAATCAGATTGAATTGACTAAGCCTGATTTTGTACCAGATAATTTATAAGTGATTAGAAGCCTAAATTTTGCTTAGGTCTAATAAATTTCGATTACTAATACCAATATTATTTAAGGATGAAACTGATTAAATTACTTTTGATAATGTCTACCTTTCTAATTATGGTAGCGAGTGTTTTTAATCTACTGCATTCTTCAGGAGACAAAACAGGGGTTTATATAGAGCTGGTCGTTATGTTTTTATTAACATTGACTATGGTTCTTTTGAATAGCCTGGAAAAGAAAATGAAAAATTTGGAGCAGGATAAGTAAAACTCTAAATTTGTTTTATCAAGTAACAGAATTGAAATGATAAAGTTTAAACGACATATAAAGGTTGACGGCGAGGTTTTTGAAACCTGGATGGGATTAGATATTAAGAAAAAGGGCGGAAGACCTAATGTTAGTATATATTATTATACTGATGATCCGGAACTTGAAATGAGCGAGCATCATTTGATTAAAGCTAATTTCCAGAGTAAGGATGAAGCGGTAAAGCACGGTTGTTTGTTTATGCGTGGCATGTATAAGGATATGATTAAACGTGAACAAGGCCTTGCTAATAAAAAAGAGGAAGAAGATGATATAGACTGGTAGTCTAATCTTTTAGATATTTCAAGGGCCATCGGATTTATTTCGATGGCTTTTTTTTGCTCTTTACTCAATAGAAGTGATAATAAAAAAAGGCCATCTCCTAAGAGACAGCCTTTATAATATATTTTAAGAGCTTGAGAATTATTTCTTCTTAATCGCTTTTAATGCTAAGCTTAATTCATCCAATTGTGCTTCAGCAACCGTAGATGGAGAATCGATCATGACATCGCGACCCGAATTGTTTTTTGGGAAAGCAATCACATCACGAATAGACTCGATGCCCGCGAATAGAGATGCTAAACGGTCGAAACCAAAGGCAATTCCACCATGTGGAGGTGCACCATACTGGAAAGCATCCATTAGGAAACCAAATTGCTCCTGTGCTTCTTCGTCGGTAAATCCTAAGTGCTTGAACATTTGAGCTTGAAGTTCGGTATCGTGAATACGAATAGAACCACCACCAATTTCAACACCATTGATAACCAAATCGTATGCATTAGCACGAACCGCTCCCGGATCAGTATCCAAAAGATGTAGGTCATCTTTCTTAGGAGATGTAAATGGGTGGTGCATCGCGTGGAAACGCTTCGAGTCTTCATCCCACTCCAATAGAGGGAAATCAACAACCCAAAGTGGTGAGAACGTATCATTATCTCTAAGACCAAGTTGAGACCCCATTTCAAGACGCAATTCTGAAAGTTGAGGAAGAGTCGTGTTACGATCTCCAACAAGAACTAACAATAAATCACCTGGTTTTGCATTACAAGCTTCAGCCCACTTTTGTAGGTGCTCAGCAGAGTAGAATTTATCTACAGATGATTTGAATGAACCATCCTCGTTATATTTTACGTAAACCAGACCTTTAGCACCAATTTGAGGTTTCTTTACAAAGTCAGTTAGCTTATCCAATTGCTTACGTGTGTAGTTGGCACAACCTGTCGCACAGATCGCTCCAATATATTCAGCGTCGTCGAATACTTTAAAATCGTTGCCTTTTGCGATAACACTTAAGTCAACAAATTTCATTTCGAAACGGGTATCAGGCTTGTCATTACCATAGTATGTCATGGCATCAGCATAGTCTAACTTAGGGAAATCGAAGTTCAACTCAACATTTTTCAATTTCTTGAATAAATGCTTCGTTAGGTTTTCGAAAGTATTTAAGATATCATCTTGCTCAACGAATGCCATCTCGCAATCAATTTGAGTAAACTCAGGCTGACGGTCAGCACGAAGGTCTTCGTCACGGAAACATTTTACAATTTGGTAATAACGGTCGAAACCTGAAATCATCAACAATTGTTTGAACACCTGAGGCGACTGAGGCAAAGCGTAAAATTCACCTGGGTTCATACGTGATGGTACGATAAAGTCACGAGCCCCTTCAGGAGTTGACTTAATTAATACTGGTGTTTCAGTTTCAATAAAATCTAATTGATCAAGGAAATTACGAATTTCGATACCCATTTTATGACGGATAACTAGATTCTCACGAACACAGCTACGACGTAGGTCAAGGTAACGATACTTCATTCTTAGTTCGTCTCCACCATCAGTATTATCTTCGATAGTAAAAGGAGGCGTAATTGATTTACTCAATACTTCAATCTTGTCAGCAATGATCTCAATATCACCAGTTGGTATTTTTGAGTTTTTACTTTGACGTTCATGAATGGTTCCAGTAATTGCAACAACAAATTCACGGCCTAATTTTCTAGCCTGAGCACATAGCTCTGGATTGGTTTCCATATCGAAAACAAATTGAGTAATGCCATAACGATCTCGAAGATCGACAAAGGTCATTCCTCCCAGGTCACGAGCTTTTTGTACCCAACCGCTTAGGGTCACTGTTTCCTTTACATTCTGAATTCTTAATTCACCACAAGTATGAGTTCTATACATCTTATTCCTATTTTATTAACTTTGCGAAAATACTAAGTTTTTGTGAATTAGAATAGATTTTTTTTGAATTAGGCTTCGCTTTTGCAATTTATCCCTTTTACAGTCAATATCTTTATTCGTTTGCAAGCTTTGTAAAGATCATTTCATGCCGATATCAATCGGAAACAATCCTTTAAGCAATATAATTATGGAAGAAACAATCCAGCCCTTTTCTGATGACTATTTTATGAAGCAAGCGATGCAGGAAGCGCATAAAGCTTTTGAAGAAGATGAAATTCCGGTAGGTGCCATTATTGTTTGTAATAACAGGATTATTGCCCGGGCTCACAATTTAACTGAACGTCTGAATGATGTTACAGCTCACGCTGAAATGCAGGCGATTACAGCTGCAGCAAATTATCTGGGAGGCAAGTATCTTAAGGATTGTACACTATATGTCACTCTTGAACCTTGTAATATGTGTGCAGGAGCTTTAGCCTGGTCGCAAATTAGCCGTATTGTTTACGGTGCGCCTGATAAAAAAAGAGGCTTTACTTCATTTTCACCATCACCACTGCATCCCCGAACCGAAGTGGTTACCGGTGTATTGGAAGAGGAGAGTGCCAGTCTGGTAAAGAGCTTCTTTGTGAAGAAAAGATGACAGACCTTATTTTGTGAATCTGTAATTTTGAAACTCCATTCAAAAGCATTAGTTTAGCGAACTGAAAATCCGAAAGGAGTCAAATAGGGTTTTATTAGGGGTAATTTAACCTGTTTGCCAATTTCGGATCACTACAATCCAACCATTTATATCATCCACCTCTCTTTGTTGAAAGTGTTTTTAAATTTTTTATAGATTTATGTATCCTTGTGCAATATTATGTTGTAAATTGTTTTAGGAATGATATTTTTAATAATAAAGCATTAAAATATAGATATTATGAGCGCGCATAACGAGGCCAAAATGGGTGATATTGCAGAAACTATTCTATTACCTGGAGATCCATTAAGAGCAAAATATATTGCAGATAACTTTTTGGAAGATGTTGTTTGTTATAACAAGGTGAGAAACATGTTGGGTTTCACCGGAACTTACAAAGGGAAACGTATTTCGGTTCAGGGAACCGGTATGGGGGTGCCTTCAATTGGAATTTATGTTCATGAGTTAATTACTCAGTATGGTGTGAAGAATGTGATTCGCATCGGAACTTGTGGCTCATTTAATCACGATGTGAAAGTTTTTGATGTGATTCTGGCCATGACGTCTTGTACTGATTCAGCTATGAACAGAAACCTTTTCAGAGGAATGGATTATGCGCCATGTGCTGATTTTGGTTTGTTGAGCGATGCGCATCAGTCAGCGAAAGAAAAAGGTGTTAACATTAAAGTGGGTAGTACTCTAACCTCTGATATCTTTTATCACGACCTGGATAACAATCCTGAACCATTTAAAATTTGGGCTGACTATGGCGTACTAGCTGTAGAAATGGAAGCCACTGCACTATATACCATTGCTGCTCGTCACAATGCAAAAGCATTAGCTATTTTGACTGTTAGCGATCATATTTTAACAGGTGAAGAAACAACCGCTGAAGAGCGCCAAACCTCATTGAATACAATGATCACTATTGGTTTGGAAACTGCAATCAAGCAATAATGCCGATTCCAAATTAGGTACGTTATTCTACCAAAATTATTATCGGATTCGCAATAGTCCGACTTGGTATTATTTAGATCAGATACGATTGCGATTTAAAAGGAGAAACTTTGGGGAGTTTCTCTTTTTTTTTTTTTCACCTCTTTTTTCTGCTTTTTAAAACAAGTCAATTAAAGTTTTATATTTGGGATGTTCCTAATACTAGTCCCCTATGAGAATTCTACTAAGCTTTTTACTTGTTTTTTTATCTGTCACCTCTTTTGCTTTAAAAGAGAGTTTTCTTGATGAAGAAAAAGTCGATAGTCTGGAAACCAGACTGATGCTTGTGTCGGGTGATGATAAGATGGAGCTCTTATTGAAACTCTGTCAGGAACTGGTTGAGAAAGATTCAGAGAAATGTGTAGCCTATGCACAGGAAGCTCTAGAACTATCCCGAAAGTTAAAACGTCCCCAAGCTCAGGTTCATGCATTGATTTTTCTAGGGAGAGAGGATTCCAATTTGGGCAATTATTTTGAGGGTTTACTGAAGTTTAAGAAAGCTTTGCAGATTTCGAAAGACAAGAACTATGAGAAAGGAATCGTTCGTGCGGGGAATGAAATAGGGATTACTTATTTTAGTATAGGAAGTTATGATGAGGCCTTAAACTACTACTTCAATACCCTAAAAGTTGCAGTGAAAATTGGCGAAATTGAGAAACAGGCAGCTATTAAAAATAATATAGCCATTATCTACTCGATTAATAAAGATCATGAGAAGGCTCTGGAATGGTTTAATAAAGTGCTGGATGTCTATAAGACTGAAAAAAATATGGTACGTATTGCCATGACATGGGTAAATATGGCAAATATATTTGATGAACAAGGTGAGTATGAAAAGGGCCTGGAGTATCTATCCAAAGCCATACCCATTTTGATTGAATATGGCGAAAAACAGAAGTTTGCTTTAACACTGAATAGTCAGGGGTATCTTTATCTAAAACTGAAAAAGTACGATGCAGCTTTTCAAAATTATAAGCGTGCACTTGAAATTGCAGAGTCTATTAAATTTGAAAGGGGAGTTGTTGGGGCTTCTATTAATCTTGGAGAATATTCAGTTGCTGTAAAAGATTATAACAAGGCATTGCTTTTTTTTGAGAAAGCTTTAAATATTTCCACTGAATCTAATGACAAGGAGCATATTAAAGATTGTTATAAAGGTATCTCCAAGGTGTATGCTCTGAAAGGAGATTTTGCTAAAGCTCTTGAAAGTACTGAGCATTTTATGCTTTATAAGGACGAATTATACAATGATAGAACCCAGAAACAGATTAAAGAGCTCCAGATCAAATATGAAACGGAGAAAAAAGAGGAAGAAATTGGATTGTTGCAAGTAAGAATGAGAACTCAAAGAAGAAATCAAATTATTCTTGTTGTTGGTCTTATTATTATATCACTTCTCATTCTTAGGGTATTGTATCTAAGACAACTTAATTTTAAAAGAAAAAACCTTTTGCTCGAGCAAGTCAGTTTAATGGATAAACTGGCTCTTGAAAAAATGGATTCGGAAAAAAGGGAGAAAGATATTGAGAATTTAAGATTGCAGGAAGAGCTTCTGGCAAAAGAAGAAATTAGTCGCCTGAAACAACTGAAGTACAAGGAAGAACTCAAACATAAAGAACGAGAACTGGCTGCGAATGCTCTGCATGTGGTGAGTAAAAATGAAACTCTCGACAGTTTAAAGAAATCTGTGGAAGCCGTTCTTACAGCAGATAAAAATGAAGTTAAACGTTCTTTACAACGACTCATTCAGGAGATTGATGGTAATATTAATCTCGATCAGGACTGGGAGATGTTTAAAATGCACTTCGAGGAAGTTCATCAAGACTTTTTTAAGAGATTGGTGGCGAGATATTCCGATTTAAATACAAATGATTTAAGGTTCTGTGCCTACCTGAGGTTGAATTTAGATGCTAAGGAAATTGCAAGAGTTCTAAATATTTCAGTTAATGCGATTGAAAAACGCCGCTACCGATTAAGGAAAAAACTGGGATTAAATTCCTCTGAGAATCTCTTTGAATTCCTTAGTAATTTTTAAAAATACTCTTAAGACAGAGTTGTTACTCCTTTAATTGTCTCTAGACCTGTTTCATTATTTTCTTTCTTCCCCCAAAGATTAAATAGCCTGTAATTCCTATTGTTTTTCACCTGCGACCCCTTTTGTCTATGCTACTAAAAGGGCTGTGACCCCTTTTGTCCAGTCAGTAAATTCGGCTATTCTACTTGGCCTTGATAGTTTTAAGCTCTGTATTTGGGAAGTCCCTAATTCTTCCCGGATACGCTTAAAATTTTCTAACCCCAAATGATTAGCCACAGTGAAGAGGAAAGAATTTAAACCATTTTTTGAAAGCTTCTATTCCAGCTTGTGTCTGTTTGCAAAAAAGTATGTTGATGATAGCGATATAGCTGCAGACATGGCTCAGGAAGCTTTTATTAAATTATGGAACGGTAAGGAGGCATTCGATAATGAGAATGCCATGAAGGGATACTTGTATTTAATAACCCGAAACAGCTGTCTAAACTACATCAAACATCACAAAGTGGTATTAGATTACGCTGTCCAGGCTATGGAAACCGAGTTGTTTTTAAGAGATAATATTCTTGAGGAAGAAACCTATTATGAAATTCATAGGGCCATTGAAGTTTTACCTCCTCAAGGGAAACGAGTGGTTCAAATGAGTATGAAGGGAATTAAAAATCCTGAGATTGCCCTTCGCTTAAATATATCTATCAATACGGTAAAGTCGGTTAAATCAAATGCCTACCGTTTGCTTCGTTTGCATTTGCAGGATGTCGTAACAGTATTGATGGTATTCATGATAAGCAGTTTGTAATAATTATTATTTGATGTCAGAACTTATTTAGGTTCTGGCTTTTTTTTTTGAAAAAAAAACTAAGCCCTCCCACCCCCTTTTATTTTTGAGTTGTTTTAGTAGTACAATCTTCAGAACGGAATGTTCCCGATCAGAATGTTATTGTATCAAAAAACAATCCTCATGTATCTTTTGATTTTGTAGGAGAAGGAGGATAAATAAAAATTTCTAGTGAATAGAATTGACCAACATATAAGAATATCTCAACTAATTGCCAAAGAAGTGAATTTTGGTTTGGATGAGAACGAGTATCTGGAGTTATACGCCTGGATTGATGACAGTGAAGAGAATAAACTGGTTTATGATCGGATTCGGAATCAGGAGGGATTTCTTAATTGGGATGAAAACTTTCATCAGGTGGATGTAGAGGAAGGGTGGAAGCGATTTGATGAGGCAGTAAATCCAAATAGAATTGTCTTTGCTTTTCAGACCATTCTCCGCTATGCTGCAGTCATATTAGTCCCTCTGTTTTTAGCAGGTGTGGGATATTATTTACACAACGATTTGACTAACCAGTCTCCTCAACAACAGAAGCTTGCAAAATTAGAGACGCACCAACCAAAAGCTCAGTTGATTTTGGCAAATGGAAAGAAGGTGAGTCTGGATAATAAAAAGGTGTCTGCATTAAAAGAGAATGATGGAACCCGTATTGAGAAAGGGGAAGGTAGTTTAAAGTATAAGGCAGGAGACGAAAAGGGGAAGGTATTGTATAATACTGTCGAAATTCCCCATGGAAGTGAGTATGAGTTGGTGCTTTCTGATGGTACAAAAGTTCATCTTAATGCTATGAGTTCATTGAAATTCCCCGTTCAGTTTTCAGGTAAAACAAGAACCGTTGAATTGTGTGGAGAAGCTTATTTTGATGTGACTAAAGATGCGAAACACCCTTTTGTTGTGAATGTCTTAGGAACAAAAGTAGAAGTGCTGGGCACCTCTTTCAATGTGAAGGCATATGAAGAAAACGAGGAAGTTGTAACGACTTTAGTTGAAGGGCGTGTGAAGGTTCAATCTTCAGGTTTTAAGGCTGAGTCGATGTTTTTGGAACCGGGTCAGCAGGCTACAGTGGATGAAAAAACAGGCGATATGGATATGCGTGAAGTGGATGTGGCTCTGTATACTTCCTGGAAGGAAGGTGTTTTCTTGTTTAAAGATCAACGAATGGAGGATATTATGACAGAATTAGCCAGATGGTATAATCTAAAAGTCTTTTATCAGAATCCATCCGTAAAGGAATTCCGTTTTGGAGGGCATTTTAATCGGACTAGTGAGATCAGTTCCATCATGGAGATGTTTGAGTTGACCCGAAAAGTAGATGCAAAGATCAATGGAGAAACAATTGTAATAAGTGAAAATTAAAACAGGAAATGCTGTAACATTTCCTGTTTCTCAAAATTTCTGCAGTAACAGAAATAGAATTTAAGTGTAACCTAAATCTTGACAAAGTTATGAAAAAATGTTTGAATAATGGCTTTCGATCCCGGAAGCTGTTTAAACTATTACTAGTTATGAAAATGCTCGCTGTTTTCTTGTTTGTCAGTGTATTAAGTGCTTCGGCAAATACATTGGCTCAGGATGCAAAAGTGACATTGAACATGGAAGGAGCTGAGTTGGAACAGGTGTTGTGGGAAATCCATGAACAGACTGGTCTGGTTTTTCTATACAGTTCTTCTGATGTTAAAGATGTTAATGAACTTAGTGTAGATGCTAAGGAAGAAACAGTTAAATCTGTTTTGAATCGCTGCTTAAAAGACAGTGATTTGGAGTATGAGTTTAAGAGTAAGGCTGTAACCTTACGAAAAACTTCTAAGCCAGCTTATTCACCTGCTAAAACGCAACAGCAGCAGAAAAAACAAATTTCTGGTGTTGTTCTGGATGATATGGGAGTTTCATTACCTGGCGTTTCTGTTTTGGAAAAGGGAACCACGAATGGGGTTTCAACCGATTTTGATGGGAAGTTTACTATTGAAATTCCTGATAATGGGAAAGTCGTTTTGGTTTTCTCTTTTATTGGAATGGAATCTCAAGAAGTTCTTGTTAAGGGGCAGAAAGATCTAAAAATCACTCTGTTGTCTGATTCTGAGCAGTTAGCAGAAGTTGTTGTAGTATCTGACGGATTCCGTAAAACCGATCGTCGTTTGTTTACGGGTTCGGCTACCACAGTGAAGGCTGCAGATGCAAAAGTGGCAGGTATTACTGATGTGGGGCAAATGCTTGAAGGGAAAGCTGCTGGTGTTTCTGTTCAAACTGTGTCAGGAACCTTTGGTGCGGCACCAAAGATTCGTGTGCGTGGAGCTTCATCTATTTATGGTGATCAAAAACCTTTGTGGGTAGTTGATGGTGTTGTATTGGAAGATGTGGTCGATATTTCTCCTGATGATTTGTCATCAGGTGATGCTTCTACTTTAATTAGTTCGGCAGTTGCTGGTTTGAACTCTGATGATATTGAAAATTTTCAGATTCTAAAAGATGCTTCGGCAACGGCTCTTTATGGTGCACGAGCTATGAATGGGGTGATCGTAATTACCACCAAACGAGGAAAAAAAGGTGCAACTTCAGTTTCATATTCGGGTGAATATACCATGAGAATGAAACCTTCTTATTCCAATTACAATATTATGAATTCTCGTGAACAGATGTCTGTTTACCGTGAGTTGGAAGCTAAAGGATGGTTGAATCATGCTGAAATATCACGTCAGAAAAATGGTGGTATTTATAAGAAGATGTACGACTTGATTAATACTTATGATCCTGAAACTGGTTTTGGTTTACAAAATACCCCTGAAGCCAGAGCTAAATTTTTGCAGAAATACGAAATGACCAATACCGATTGGTTTGATGAATTGTTTACAAATAATATTACTCAAAGCCATTCTGTTAGTTTAACTGGTGGAAATGAGAAGAGTAACTTCTATTTCTCAACAAGTTATTACGGAGATAAAGGATGGTCTATTGCTGATAAGGTAGACCGTTACACAGTGAATGCAAATGCATCTGTAAAATTGAATGATAAACTGAAGGTTGGTTTTATTACCGCAGGTTCGTTTCGACAGCAAAAGGCTCCGGGAACTGTGAGTCGTACTGAAGATCCTATTAATGGTCAGTATAGCCGTGATTTTGATATCAATCCATTTTCTTATGCATTGAATACCAGTAGAGTTTTGCGTCCTTATGATGATAATGGAAATATGGAATTCTATCGAATGAATTATGCCGATTTCAATATCATTAATGAGATGAAGAACAATTATCTGGATATTGATATGTTGGATTTGAAATTGCAGGCAAATATTGATTATGAACTTTTAAAGGGACTGGATCTGAACTTTGTGGGTTCGATAAGATATGTGAAATCGACTCAGGAGCATAAAATTTTAGAGAATTCCAATATGGCATCAGCATATAGAGCTGCTGATACTTACGAAATTGCTAAGAACAATAAGTTCCTTTTTAAAGATTTAGAGGTTCCAAACTCATTGCCTCAGGTTGTATTGCCTAAGGGAGGTTTTTATAACAGAAGCGATAATAGCTTGTTGAACTATTATTTTAGAGGAACCGCCAATTGGAATAAAATATTTGATGAGACTCATATTGTGAATGTTATGGGTGGTATGGAGGTTAAATCTTCTAATCGACAAAATAGTTCTTTTGATGGTGTTGGTTATCAGTGGGAAAGAGGAGGAGTACCTTATATCGATCCAAATTTTGTGAGACATCAGTTGCAGAATGGGGTTTCCTATTATGGTATGCAAGAGTATCGTGACCGATTCGCTGCATTTTTTGCTACAGGAAGTTATTCTTATGCCGGAAAATATACGGTTAATGGAACTTTCCGTTACGATGGTTCAAATCAGTTGGGACAATCATCATCTGCTCGCTGGTTGCCAACCTGGAATGTGAGTGGTTCATGGAATGCGCATGATGAAGATTTCTTAAGAGATTCTGAGGTTATTTCTCATTTGTCATTCAGAGCTACTTATGGATTGACTGCAAGTATGGGTGCTGCGACCAATTCAACTTTGGTATTGAAAAACGATGTGACTGACCGTCCTTATATTTCTGAACAGGAATCAAGAATGTATATTGATGGTTTGGAGAATTCGGAGTTAACATGGGAAAAGCAGTATGAAACTAATGTGGGGATGGATTTAGGTTTATTCCGCAACAGGATCAACTTGAGTATGGATGCTTATCAACGTAAAGGATTCGATTTGATTGCTTATATCAAAACTTCGGGTATTGGAGGTGAATTCTGGAAATTTGCCAACTATGCCGATATGGAATCGAAAGGTATTGAGTTTACGCTAACCACTCATAATGTGAAATCAGATGATTTTAAATGGAATACCAACATAACTTTTGCTTACAATAAGAATGAGATTACTAAGTTGAAATCTTTCCAGAATATTTACAATCTGGTTAAAGATGTTGGAGGTCCATTGGAAGGATATAATGTGAGAAGTTTGTTCTCGATACGATACAAAGGACTGAATGACGAAGGTTTGCCTACGTTTATTAACGAAAATGGGGAAACTACCGTTTCTGATTTGGATTTTCAGTCAAACGACATCGATCATTTGAAGTATGAAGGCTCTATTGATCCAAAGGTTACTGGTGGTTTCGGTAATAACTTCACTTATAAAAACTGGAAGTTGAATGTATTCATGACTTATCAGTTTGGAAATAAGGTGAGATTACGTCCTCAGTTTAAAGCGAAATATTCCGATTTGGATGCGATGCCTAAGGAGTTTTACGATCGTTGGATGCTTAAGGGAGATGAGGACGTTACTGACATACCTGCCATTTTATCTCAACGTCAGTATAATGTCAACTATACCAAGGCTTATAATGCATATAACTTATCTACAGCTCGTGTTGCCGATGGTTCGTTTGTAAGAATGAAAGAGATATCATTGGCTTATAAGGTGCCTAAGAATCTCTTGAATAAGATTGGAATTAGTAATGCGACTTTAAAACTACAGGGATCAAATTTGTTTTTGTTGCATTCCGACAAAAAATTGAATGGACAAGATCCTGAGTTTATGGGCTCTGGTGGTGTGGCCATGCCTGTGCCTAAGCAATATACCTTCTCGGTAAAGCTTGGTTTTTAAATAGTGTAGAAGATTAATTTATTGTGTGATTGAAAATCAATTATATATCAATAAAAATTAAGATAATGAATAAAATTAAAAATATAGCCTTAGTCTTTTTGGGGATGACCATGTTATCTTCATGTAATGACTATTTAGATGAAACGCCTGATAACAGGACTGTTTTGGATTCACCTGAAGCGGTGAGTGAATTATTAGTATCAGCTTATCCTGAAGCTTTTTATCATGGATTTACAGAAGTGATGTCTGATAATGCAGGAGATAAGGGAGTCGGTCAATATGTTGCAGAATATATCCCCAATGGGAATGCTTATCATTGGGAGGATGCTGCTTCGGATTCTTACGATACGCCTACATTTTATTGGAATGCTTGTTATGCTGCTATTGCTGCAGCCAATCATGCTTTGGATGCGATTGAAAAGGTTTCGGATAAAGAAAATTATACAGCCCAAAAGGGAGAGGCTTTAGGAGCACGTGCTTATGCTCATTTCATGTTGGTGAATTTGTTCGGAAAGCATTACAATCCTGCTACTGCAGAGAGTGATTTGGGAGTCCCTTTTGTTGAAGACCCAGAGAAAGTAGTATTCAAAGATTACAAAAGAGCCTCTGTAAAAACAATATATGACAGAATTGAGGCTGATATTGAGGAAGCAGCTAAGTTGATTCGAGATGATAGTTATGCTGTTGGTAAATATCATTTTACACAGGGTGCGCTTCACGCTTTTGCATCACGATTCTATTTGTTTAAAGGCGATTGGGATAAAGTAATTGAGCATTCAGATATTGTTCTAGGTAGTGATCCTTCAAGTAAATTGAGAGACTGGAACGGAAAATATCTTACGTATGAAGCCAGTGAACTTTGGGCCCAGTATACAAGAGCCGAGGAAGCATCTAATATCATGTTAGCCAGAGGTTATACCAACTGGGGGAATGGTGCTGTTGTATTCCGTTATTCTCTTTCTGCACCTAAGATTGGTGAGTTGTTTGGAAAAGATCCTATAACCGACGAAATGCGTTTCGAAATGGTGATTGGTGACAAAGTTTTGTATGCTGCAGGTTCTCAACTGTTAGGATTTATACCCAAATTAAAGGGTAGAATAGAAAGTCTAGACAACAATCCTGATCAGGGATATCCTAATATGGTTGCACCACTTTTTACTACTGAAGAAGTTTTATTCAACAGGGCTGAAGCCTATGCGATGAAAAAGGACTATGCATCTGTATTGGAGGATTTGGATTCTTATCTTCAAAAAAGAGTGAGATCGTATAATCCGGATAACAAAGTTAATCTAGAGAAAATACAGAAGGAATATGAAACTGTTGATGGACCTGTATTGGCACCACACTATGCAGTTGAAGAGGGACAGAAATTCTATTTATGGTATCTGCTGGACTTGCGTCGTCGTGAATTTGTTCATGAGGGCTTAAGATGGTTCGATGTTAAGCGATTTAATTTTGAAATTACTCATAACGTGTTTGAAGGAAGCCCTATTAGCTTGCCAAAAGATGATAACCGAAGAGTTATTCAAATTCCTGAACAGGCTGTGGCAATTGGATTACAAGCAAACCCACGATAATGAAAAATATTTTAGACATGAAGAATTTATTATATATAATCATATTCGCTTCGTTACTACTTACCTCTTGTAGCGAAGATGAATTGGGAGAATCATTGATTGATACCTCTACACCCGAGCTGAATGAGGTGGATGAGTGGATCAGAGAAAATTACACCTACCCCTACAATGTTGAAGTAAAATACAAGTGGGATAACTCTGAGTTGGATAACACAAAAATTCTAACGCCTACAGAATTGGAGCGAGTGATTCCTTTTCTGGATAAAATGAAGGGCATTTGGGTTGATCCTTATGTGAACAATGGGGGACCAGATTTTATGAAAACCTTTATTCCCAAACAAATTGTATTGGTTGGGAGTCATAATTACAATGATAACGGATCAATTGTGTTGGGACAGGCCGAAGGGGGAAGAAAGATCACCATTTTTGACCTGAATTACATCGACTTTGATTTGTCAGGAATGAACAGTTACGAGAAACGTAAAGCAATGGAACCTATCCTTAGGGTTTTTAAAACCATGCACCACGAGTTTGGTCATATTCTCCATCAGACTATAGCATATCCTGTGGAGTATAAAAAAATCACTACAGGTTATACGTCTAACTGGATGAATTTTAGCAATTCTGATGCTAATGGCATGGGATTTATTACAGCTTATTCTCTGTTGAATCCGGATGAGGATTTTGTGGAAATGTTATCAGAATTCCTAACCCGTAGCAACGAGGATTGGAATGAGTTGATTGATAAGATCAAAGTATACGATGATAACTATTATACAGATGAAGCTGCATCAAAAATAGCCAGAGGTAAAATTCGTGAGAAAGAGAAAATGATTGCAGATTATATGTTGCAGATCTGGAAAATAGATATCTATAAACTGCAGGCAGATGTTGCTGAGGTATTGGATGGACTGGGTAATTAATTCATAGAAAACAAGAGTATTATGAAAAAAATATATTTAAATATAATATGTTCCATGCTTGTTTTACTTACGGCATGTGACAACGATTTTGAAAGTGAGTTTGATCTTGCGCCGGACGAAAGAGCAAGTGAAGCTGTAAAGGAATTTAAAGATGCTTTAACCTCATCTGAGCATGGATGGCTTACCCATTACTACCCTAATCCAACTGAATTAGGATCATTTAGCTATCTTCTTAAATTTGATGAGACGGGTATCGTAAGTATGAATTGGGATTATTATGATTTTCCTGATGAATCGGACTATTCTGTAAAGATGTTTGAAAAGCCAGTTTTGGTTTTCGACACCTATAGTAAATTCTCAAAAATGACTGATCCTGAAATTGGAATACCAGGTCAAGGATTTGGTGGTGAACTCGAGTTTAGCATGACTAAAAAATCAGCTGATGGTGACACCCTGTATCTTGCAGAGAGAGTGAGTGGTGATCCTATGGTGCTGGTTAAAGCGACAGCTGAAACATCTGCTCAGCTTAGAGAATACGTTAAACAGACTAAGCATATTGAGAGATCGAATGAACAAGTAGCTGTACCCTTTTATTTCAATTTATCTGTTGAAGGTTGGGATGTGAAAGTTAATATGGTATATAGTGGTGATAAGATTATTTCATTTCTTAACTATGTTGATGCCGGAGTGGTAAAGCATGAACTGATGCCAATCAACTTTACACACGAGGGTTTTGAATTTCATCATGCCTTAGTGTTTAACGGTATTGGGGTTAAATCTTTTAAATATGATGAAGCTAAGAATCAGTTCGATGTAACAGATGCTGGTGTTACGGGTGCTTTTAAATATGAGGGCGTTTGTCCTGCTCATTTTGATGGGTTAACTGATAAGTTTTTTGGTCCCAGTACATTTGGTGGAGATGCAAATATATTTAGTCCTAAATTGTTGGATTTAGTTGATGGTATCTATCCAGATGCTGCATTTAGTAATGCTTCTACAGATCCTTATGTGAGTTCTTGGTGGCCTTGTACTTTCAAATTAAATTTTGAAGATTGGAATTCTCTTAAGTTTAAAGTTAATTATAATAAGAAAACTGAGGATGTTGTTGAAATGGAATTTCTAGGCTATGAAACAGGTTGGTCTGCACCATTTGATGATTTGGCTTATATTGAGGGACTAATGTCTACGGAGAAAGGTGAGGCTCTAAAAGCTATAATAACAAGTACTAAGGGATGGACTATTGTTCCTGTTGAGCTTAAGGAGTATGGTTCTTCTTATTATTTAGTAAGTAATGAGGATCCTGAGATGTATATGTGTTTTGGATTATCATATGAGGATGATTAATCTGTATAAAGTACTGGTTAATTAAAATTGTTAAATCTGAATAATTAGTTAATGAATAAAAGCCCTACTGCCTATGTATTCCCAAATACTTATGGCAGGAGGGCTTTTTAATATTCTGAATTTTAAATAGTATAAAAATGTTTGATACTAGTTTTGGATTAAAAACATGGATTTACCCGGGTTTAATCTGGGGGATCATCATGTTCCTTGTCATCAGCTTTCTTTTGCCTTTAATGGAGGGGGAGTTAATAGTCTGGGAAAAATTATATGCTCTTCCTATTTGGTTAATCTGTGGTGTAGTATTTCAATACCTACAGTTTAAGAGTATAGGAAAGAAGGGTAGAAGAGAAATTGGAGAAAAAAACGATTAAGAAAACCTTTTAATTGAATTTAAAATCAATATGTAAATGCAATATTTATGAATGACGATATGTTTTATAATAAAAATAATAAGCTGAACAAGGGACTTAGAATTTACAAACACATATCTAAACTGTCTGTATTTGTAATTCTTTTGCTTGTCTTTGGTTGCCAAAAGGAAGAAGATACAATCATACCACCAAGCATCATTTCAAATAATATTGCTGATGGCGCTACCGATGTCGATCTCAAAGGTGACATTAGAGTAAGTTTCAGTGAGGCGATGGACGCTTCAACAATTACTGCAAGTACTTTTGTCATACAGAAAGGAGTAAAGATTATTACAGGTACAGTGACTTACTCTGACAAGACGGCCATTTTTACACCGGTCTATGATCTTGATGCTTATACAAAGTACAGCTGTACCATTACTACCGGGGCAATAAGTGCTTCAGGTCATGCTTTGGAGAGTGACTATGTCTGGAATTTTACTACAGGCGCAGCGCCCGATGTCATTGCACCTAGTGTTGTTGAAAATAGTCCCTTCGATGCCGAAACCTATGTTTCTTACGATAGTAAGCTTACTGTGAAGTTTGATGAGGAGATGGACGCAGCAACTATCAATACGTCTACCTTTCTGGTTAAGCAGGGTGATGTTTTGGTGCCTGGAACTGTAAGTTTAGAGAGAAATAAGGCTGGCTTTACACCGGATGCCGAACTATCTCCAGGCACTATCTATACCTGTACCATAACCAAAGGTGCAACTGACCTGGCGGGAAATGCAATGGAAAACCAGCATGTTTGGACTTTTACAAGCATTCCGGAGACAATCAGTTTTAGCGAGGGGATTCAAGCCATATTCAAAGCACAAAACTGTATTTCTTGTCACAATGCTTCGCGGAACCCGGATTTAAGGACTAGTAATGCTTATAATTCCCTTATTAACGGTCAGTATGTTGATACGACTAATCCTGAGGAAAGCAGAATTGTGACGATGTTAAACGGTTCTTACCACAAAGACTTTACAACACAAAAGGATAAGCAACTTATACTGGATTGGATAAAGCAAGGCGCAAAAGATAATTAGCATGAATCACTCCATTGAAATATTCAACTGATAAATAACTAGAGTTTGAATTATTTTTTATTTAAAAGGAATTGCCGAAGACAAAAATGGTTCTAAGTTGATTTAGGTGGGTAATATATTTAGTAGGATACTAATAAAAAAGCCCCGACCGTGCTCGCCGAACAAGTACTTTGGCAGGCGATGATGGGGCTGGATTTGAATAACCACCTGAGAAGCGGGTGGTTAATATCGAGTAGTAAATAATTCCGCCTTAGGCGGAGATGATTAATTCACCCCCTTCGGGGATGATGACTAACAGTATTACTACCGCACTTTTCAAGTGCGGTTATTCAAATTTAACCACTTCGTGGTATACAATAGTTACCAGCTGTATTCGACATAGAGCCCAAAAAAAGAATCATGAAACTATATAGTAGAGTCAATTTTAAGGATAAAGCAGAACGAAAAGCGTTTATCTATGCCTTATTACTTTTTATCATAACAAGCCAAATTGTCGCTTTGATTGTTTGGTACTTATTCGATCGCAATAATTTTCTTTCATTACTCATTGGTAATACCGCAGCTTTTTTAGTTGGCTACAGAGGATTGAAGAAAAAATCATGACGGAAAATTCTCGGAAAGTAGAAATGAATAATATCCTAAGCAATAGTTGCTTTTATTAACCGCAAAGAGCGCAACGAACACAAAGTCTAATTTGTCATGTTTTCCCTTTGTGTTCTTAGTGAGCTTAGTGGTTAAATCTTTTTTGTTTTTTTACAAAGAGAGTTAAGTAAGAAATGCTAAAAGTTAGTCGTTTTTTAGCCCTTTTTTTTAGTCGGCGTGGGCGTCCTGCTCATTATTTATCCCATTACAGCAGGGTTTTATATCAGATTCTAAAAGGGGAATTGGCCTTTTCATATTATTGTAATTTGAAAATAATTCTAGCTAGAACCCACCCAATTTTGAATTTGAGTTGTTATATCATTAAAGTTTTAGTTAGTCGGTAAAAGAGCAGAACCCTGTTCAGATTTTGTTTTGGTGTTTCATGATACAATTTTCTTTAAAATCATCTTTGGTCGGATCTGATTAGATAGAAATTGAAAACAAGGTCTTGGGTTTTGCTCTTTTTTTTAATCTAAACTAGCCCATTACATTATTTTCACAGCCATTGAATTCAATTTTATCGGTTGTTTCAGTTTAATTTGCAAAATACAAATGGTTGTGAGAGGCAATCTTTTTCTCAAACGATCTGTACACATACGATGTCTTAAACAAGACTCTTTTAATCCACTTGCAGCAAAACAAATAGCTAGACAAGAAACGTTTGTTACTCTTCATCCTCCATATTTCGAGAAGAAAGGAAGATCAGCACATGAAATGCAATAAGCAAAGATCTTCACATGTTGAAATTCACATAAAATAACATTTTCCCGAACTTGTAATATTCTAACATAATGTATCTTTGGCGTTTAGTATCAAAAAAAATAGCAAACACTTATTAAACCTAATGAAAATGAATTTTAAGCAAATAAAGCACATCTTTATTTTAACAGCCCTTACGGCATGTATGAGCCTTCAGGTTAGTGCTCAGGTTAGTTATGAGACTCGAGAAGAAATTCCTGCAAAGTACAAATGGAACTTCTCTGATATTTACGAGAACTGGGATGCCTGGGAAGCTGATTTCAAATCAATGTCGAAAGATGTTGAAGATACCCAAGCATTAAAGGGTAAGCTTGGTGAGAGTGCCGATAACGTGTTGAGACTTCTAACTGTTCAGGAAAACATGATGAAGAAGGCTTACAAAGTGTATCAGTTCGTTTCTTTCCAATCGACTGTAGATGGAAAAAATATGGATCTGCAAGCCAAACTTCAGCAAGTGGGTATGTTCTTTGCCAATATGGGAATGGCAACAACCTGGATATCTCCTGAATTGATCAAAATTCCAGAGGCTACCATGAAACAATGGATTGCAGAAACACCTGCCTTGAAACCTCATGCTTTTGATTTGATGGATATGTATCGTATGCAAAAGCATGTGTTGAATGAAGAATTGGGACGATTGGTTTCATTCTTTTCTCAAGTATCAGGAACTGCTGGCGATGTCTTTACAGCACTGTCAACAACCGATATTGAGTTCCAGGAAATTGAATTATCCGATGGATCGAAAGTGAAGATTACTCCTGGTGCCTATTCACACATCAGAACAAACAATAAAAATCAGGAAGACCGTAAAAAAGCTTACGAAGCCCTTTACGAAGTGTATTACAAGAACAAGAATACCTATGCAGCCATCTATCAGGGTGTGATTCAGTCTGAGTGGGCAAATGCGCGTGCAAGAAACTATGAATCTTGCCTGGATGCTTCTTTGGAAGGTAACAATATTCCTAAGGATGTGTATTTAAACCTAATCAATACAGTTAGAGAAAACACAGCTCCAGTACAAAAATACACCAAGCTTCGTAAGAAAGTCTTAGGCCTGGAGAAATACTATGGTTTTGATGGATCGATGAGTTTGGTTGATTTTACGAAGAGTTACCCATACGAAGAGGCTGTAAAAACGGTTACTCAATCAGTTCTTCCTTTAGGGAAAGACTATCAGGCTAAACTAAAAAAGGCGACTACAAGTGGTTGGTTGGATGTTTATGAGAACCCTGGTAAACGTAGTGGTGCATTTTCAGCTGGCGTTTATGGCGTACATCCTTATATGCTTTTAAATTACGACGAAACATTAGAGTATGTGTTTACATTGGCTCACGAGCTGGGACATACCATGCATACAACCCTCTCAAACGAGACCCAGCCTTTTGCAACTCATGGATACACGATTTTTGTTGCTGAGGTAGCATCCACTTTCAACGAGCGTTTGTTGTTGGATCATATGATGGAGAACACCAAAGATCCTAAGGAGCGTATCGCTCTTTTGAATCAGGCTATTCAGGGTATCATTGGTACCTTCTATGCACAATCGATGTTTGCTGATTTCGAATATCAAATCCATACGATGGTAGAACAGGACAAACCAGTTAATGCCGATATTATGTCAAAGGTTTGGGGAGATATCGCAGGTAAGTATTATGGTGATGTTTCTGAAAAGACTAAATACTCAAACTACCCATGGACTCGTATCCCTCATTTCTACAACTCACCTTACTACGTGTACCAGTATGCCACTTGTTTTGCATCTTCTGCTAAATTGTATAAGGATGTAACCGAAGGAAGCAAAAAGGAGAAGAAAGAGGCATTAAAAAGATACACAACGCTATTGCAGTCGGGTGGAAATGATTTCCCAATGGAGCAATTGAAAAAAGCAGGTGTAGATTTGTCTAAACCTGAAACCATTTTATCTGTAATCAATCAATTGGATAAATTGGTTGATCAATTGGCTATTGAGATTGAAAAAATTGAAAAATAGAGATTCACACTCCTAAACAGTGAAAGGCAGCTCCATAGGGGCTGCCTTTTTCATTTTCAGACCCACATAAATCACGTTTTTTCGCTTATAGACACTGCCTGTTCACTACTTGAAGTAGCCCGGGGGAAAGCGGGAATAGCCCAGGGGAATGGAGAAATTGATCAAGGGAACGCATAAAACCTTTATCGGAGGCTGTAAAACCATCGTCGGAGTCATGGAATAAGCCAGGGGAATATGGAAATAGACCGGGGGAATGCTGAAATAGATCAAGGGAATGCTGAAATAGGTCAGGGGAACGTTGAAAACCACCAGGGGAATACGAAAAACCTTCGAGGGAGCCTTGGAATTGGTATAATTACCACAAATTCACGAATTATATTTTTTAGAAATCCATTCGTGAATTCGTGGTTTATTTTTTACATCAACACATCAACACATCACTGCATCATTACCCTTGATTAATCTGGAATCCTACTTCTTGTAGTTGTTCCCAGAAATTAGGGTAAGACTTATTCACAACCATAGGATCTGCAATTTTAATGTTGGTGCGAAGCATGGCAATAGGAGCAAAAGCCATAGCCATACGATGATCGTGGTAGGTTTCGATGATAATCTCTTCACTTTCAGCTTTCATTTCGCCGTCCCATGCCAATTCACCTTCCTGTGGTTCGTAAAGCACGTAACCCAGCTTGGCTAGTTCATCAATCAGAGCCTGAATACGGTTGGTCTCTTTTATTTTAAGGGTCTCGAGTCCTTTAAAGTGGAAAGGGATGTTCTTTAATGCCGATACAACAGCAAAGGTCTGAGCCAAATCGGGCATTTCAATAAAATCGAAAACTAGTTTTTTACAGACTTCATTGCTTTGTTCGATGTACATGCCTCGTTTTGAGAAATTGGTTTTTACACCCAGCTTTTCGAACACCTCAACCAGACCCGAATCGCCCTGGAAACTGTTTTTTCTCAAGCCATCTAAAAAGAGTTTACCCTTTGGAGCCAGTGCCATAAAGGCATACCAGTACGATGCGCCAGACCAGTCACCTTCTACCGTGTAAGGCATTACGGTGTAGGGCTGCTTGGCAACGTAAATCTCATTTCCCTTAAACTCTGATTGAATCCCAAACTCTTCCATGATATTTAAAGTCATCTCAATATAAGAGCGGGATACGATTTTGCCTTGTAGCTTGATTCGAAGCCCATTTTCAAGGGTAGGTGCAATCAGTAAGAGAGCCGAGATGTATTGTGAGCTGGTATTCCCGGCAAGTTCAACCTCTTCACCGGTGATATTCGATCCCATAATCTTAAGGGGTGGATAACCTTCCTTTTCGAGATAAGTAATTTGAGCGCCCAACGAATTAAGAGCATCCACTAAAACTGAAATGGGACGTTCTTTCATTCTGTCAGATCCCGTAAGGGTCCATTCACCAAGAATTTTAGAAAGATAGGCCGTTAAAAAACGCATGCTTGTGCCTGCATGTCCCACATCAAAGGTGTTTGTATTCGAAAACAGAACATCTTGCATCACTTTTGAGTCGTCGCAAGTCGAAAGATTCTTGATCGGCTCGAAGCTATAACTCAAAGCATTGATAATTTGTACACGATTTGATATGCTTTTCGATGAGGGAATAGTGATTTTCCCTTCAATGTTTTTTTCTGGCTTAGAAATAGTGTAATGCATGGCTTTGGGTTAATAAGTGAAGGTTAAAAAGAGTTTATGATGAAAGAGTGAAAGAGTTAAAAAGTAAAAGCGTAAAGTAAGCGGAAATGTAAAAATAAGCTTTATCCTTTAACCTTTTTCCTTTATACTTATTCCTTTAAACTTTATCCTTCCTCGTCCGACGTAGCTTTAGCGAAGTTGGATAAACTTTATCCTTAAATAATATTATACAAAAAATCAGCCGTCAGAAAAATTGAATTTCCCAACGGCTGTATGGTGTAATTCCCTAATTTCTATTGTCTAGAAATGGAATAATGAATCTACTTGATATTCTGTATTCAACTTTTTACGACCGTTTAAGAAATCCAACTCAACTAAAAAGTTGACGTATACATTCTTTACGTTGAATTTGCTGATTAGGTTGATAGAAGCCTTTGCGGTTCCACCTGTAGCCAACAAATCGTCGTGCAATAAAATGACATCATCAGTATCTAAAGCATCCTGGTGAATGAACATCTCATCTTCGCCATATTCAAGGGCGTATTTTTCAGAATAGGTTGGTGCAGGCAATTTCCCTGGTTTACGCACAGGTACAAATCCCGCTCCTAATTTATAGGCCAAAACGGTACCTAAAATAAAACCGCGGCTTTCAAGGCCTACAACTTTAGTAATTCCTTTGTCTTTGTATTGCTCATAAAGCGATTCTACCAAAGTGTTCAGGTGTTTTTCATCCTTCAACATTGTGGTGATATCCTTAAATACAATACCCTCTTTAGGAAAATCAACGATATCTCTAATTGAGTCTTTTGCTTCTTGAAGTTTTACGTTCATCTTAATTTCTTTTTCCATACTGATTCAGAGCTTCAAATACTTCCTCTTCGGTGCAGATGTTATTAATCGTATAAGCACCAACATTCTGAAGAAGTGTGAAATTAACTCCTTCGTTAGTGTTTTTCTTATCGTGTAACATCAATTGATATAATTCGGGGTAATCCTTCGCAAAAATAGAAAAGTCTGAGTAAATATGCGTTATATATTTAACTATCTCCTCAAATTTATCAATCGGGAAACCTTTTTTCTTTACCGACAGATACAGTTCGCCTATCATACCTAAGGCTACAGCCTCACCGTGGTAGAGCTCAAGCTTATAACGATGAGAAAAACTTTCAAAAGCATGTCCAATGGTGTGCCCAAAGTTTAAAACTTTTCGAACATCTCTCTCCATAGGATCTTTCATGACGAATTCCTGTTTCACAGCCACCGATTTTCTAATCAGGTTAAGTAATTTGGAGTAGTTGATGTCATCAAAATCAAAAACCAATAGTTCATCAAGATAGTTCTGACTGAAAATGATGGCATGTTTCAACATCTCAGCAAAGCCTGATTTAAATTCTTTTATCGAAAGTGTTTTTAAGAATTCAGGACTTAAAATCACCATATCGGGTTGGTTGAATACACCAATTTCATTTTTCAGGCCATTAAAATTGAAGCCTGTTTTTCCACCTACCGAAGCATCAATCTGCGACAGTAGAGTGGTTGGTATATTAATAAAGTGACAGCCACGCTTAAAAGTAGAAGCAACAAAACCACCCAAATCACAAACCAGTCCACCGCCAATATTAATGACTAAACTGTTTCGGTTGGCACCATTCTTACTTAGAAATTCCCAGGCTTTGGTTACCGATTCTAAAGATTTGTTTTGCTCACCAGCCTCAATGATAAGTTTTGAAGCTTTTTGCAATTTTTCGTTTGCTGATACGAGTGGCCAGCAATGTTCCTGTGCACCTGAATCTATAAGGATAAAGATTTTCGAATTGGAATAATTTTCCAAAATTCGGTCTAACTCTTTATCAATGCTTTCAGTAAAAATTAAATCGTAAGATTGAGGACTCATTTGCGAACTTATTTATAGTTTCTAACTTTGGTCAAATATAGTATTTTAGCAAGTGATGACAAACTTGATATTTTTAAATATTAACGGGTTTCACTTCTAAAAAGAATTTATTTCACACAGCAATTGATTATTAATACTCCTATGAATCTAAGTAACCAAAGCCGGGCTGCCAACATTAAGCTATTGTATTATATCATAACCTTCGTCTATTTAGGACTGACAGTTCTTACGGTTTATCTTAACCCGCCTTACATGAAAATGATGATAGCAGGCCTGTTTGTCGTTTTTGCCTTGCTGGTTGGGCTTAACTTATCAAGAGAGTACAATTTCATTATTTATAAAGAGACGGATGATAAACTCATCATGCGTTACTACCCTTTACATCCTTTCCACGATAAGTTTAAATCGATAGAGATTAGCAAGCAAACTTTTTCTCATTTCGAGTTAAAAAAGCGAAGCATGGGGCTTCGTGAAGATCTTTTTCTTTTTCAGATGAGCTCAAAAGGTCTGGCCAGGTATCCAGGCATTAGCCTGTCAGCCCTATCCAAAGCTCAAAGACTTGAGCTTTTAGCTTCATTATCGAAGCACGCAAAGAAATAATTGCTGAAAATTCCGCTTATATATAAATACACTGAACTTATTTTACCGAAGTCATGAAACGAAAAATCCTCCTAGTTGTCTTTTCACTTGTATCTCTATCGCTGTATTCACAAAAAATCGAAGATGGATTAAGGATCAGTTTTGGCTTACCCTTTGCTAAATACGGCAAGTTCGATAACAACTTTCAGAATGCAAGCGAAACCAACTACCCTTCGTTCATGATACAAGCAGATAAGCCCTGGCGTGATGGCTTTCGTTTGGGAGCTTATGCGGGTTTTTCAGGGCAGAAACATGAATTTCGGATTGATGACTTTAGTGAGATCAATCACACCTATTATCGTGTGGGAGGTGTTTTGTCCTATGATCTGAATGACCTTTTGGATGCGATAAATATCTCTCCCGAGAGTGGTGTGAAGCTTTATGCTTCCTTAAAAACAGGTCTTACTCTGGAGCATATTAAAGCAGAAGTAGGTGTTGACGAAATTAATGATAAGGAGAACAACTTGCTCTTTGATTTAGGCATTCTGATTGGTGGACGATACAACATCAGTCAAGGTATCGATATCTTTTCTGAACTGGGCTGGGGAAATGCCGGTTTTGTTACCATAGGGCTTTCCTTTGATATGTAGGTTCGACTTTCTTTTTTGATTTCCCAATGCAAATCTTTAATTTGGATAGTCTAAATCCAAATCATGGAGACGCGCTATAAAATTGCTTTTAGTTTTTTGAATGGCCTTGGCACCAAAAACGCCCGGAAAGTGATTGCCTATACCGGAGGTTTAGAAGGCTTTTTTAAGGAAAAGAAACAGAATCTTCTGAAAATTCCCGGAATTGGGAAATCTCATATTCAAAAGCTGGATAGGGATGCTGCCTTGAGAGAGGCTGATGAAGAATTGAAATTCATTGAAGCCAATGCAATTAAATTGAGCTTTTATTTGGATGAGAATTTTCCACAACGCTTATTAAACTGTCCCGATTCACCAACCACACTATATTATAAAGGTGACATTGATTTTAATGCTTCTCGTATATTAAGTGTGGTGGGCACACGAAATGCCACCGATTACGGGAAAGATCATTGCGAAAAGCTAATTAAGGCGCTTGCTTCTCATGCCGAGAAAACAATCATCGTAAGCGGACTGGCGTATGGTATTGATATCTGTGCTCACAAGGCTGCCATGAAATACAACTTGCCAACAATTGCTGTAGTGGGGCATGGTTTCCATATGATGTATCCGGCTCAACATCGAAAATATGCCGAGGAAATTATTCACTCCGGTGGTATTATTACCGAATTCACATCTCAAAGCAAACTCGATCCCCGACACTTTGTGCGTCGGAATAGAATTATTGCCGGAATGTCTGATGCTACTTTGGTGATGGAGTCAGCCAATAAGGGAGGCTCCCTGACTACGGCCGAAATTGCCAACTCCTATAATAGAGATGTGTTTGCTTTTCCGGGCAGGGTAGGTGATACCTTTTCCAGCGGTTGTAATCATCTTATAAAAACCAATCAGGCGCATTTGATCGAATCGGTATCCGATTTGGAGTACATTCTCGGTTGGGATAATCAAGTCGAAAAAAACGGAGCTGTGCAAACTAAAATGTTTACTGAGCTTTCTTCAGATGAAGAATTGCTTATTGGGCTACTAAGTGAAGTCGGAAAATTAGGAATCGATATGCTTTCTGTGAAATCGAAATTACCCATGAGCCGCGTTTCAAGTTTGCTCTTAAAAATGGAATTTGAAGGCCACATTCGAGCACTTCCCGGAAAAATCTACTCTCTAAGTTCCTGAAAAATCCTCTTTTTTTTATGTGATGTTGTAGAGCAGAATTGAAAAACTCACAACCTACTGATACTCAGCGCTGAAAAAAATTTTAAAACGTTTGAATTTTTTTGCAAAAAAAAATTGAGGATCTAAAAATTTATATACATTTGAACCAAAATATTAACAATTGTATCACAACAACATTATTTTAATTTCATAACATACTTAGGACATGGAAGCAAAAATTAATGAATTCATGGAAGCCCTTAAGGGTAGAACTCCAGGTGAGTCAGAATTTCACCAAGCAGCACAAGAAGTAGTAGAATCTGTTTGGGAAACTTACGATTCTAATCCTAAATACAAGAATGCAAAGATTCTTGAGAAAATGTGTGAGCCAGAACGTACTATCATGTTCCGTGTGCCTTGGTTCAACGATAATGGTGAAGTGGAAGTTAACCGTGGATACCGTGTTGAATTTAACAGCGCAATTGGACCTTACAAAGGTGGTTTACGTTTTCACCCTTCTGTAACTCTAAGTGGTCTTAAATTCTTAGGTTTCGAACAAACTTTCAAAAATTCATTGACTACTCTACCTATGGGTGGTGGTAAAGGTGGTTCTGACTTTAATGCAAAAGGAAGATCAGATAACGAAATCATGCGTTTTTGCCAATCTTTCATGACTGAGTTGTGCAAGCATATTGGTCCTAACACTGACGTTCCTGCTGGAGATATCGGAGTAGGTGGTCGTGAGATCGGATACCTTTTCGGACAATACAAGAGAATCCGTAACGAGTTTACTGGTGTATTAACTGGTAAGCCACTTGAGTTCGGTGGTTCTTTAATCCGTCCTGAAGCGACTGGTTTTGGTGCTGTTTATTTTGCTCAGCACATGGTTGCTGAAAATAATGAGACTTTAGAAGGAAAAACTGTTGCTCTTTCTGGATTCGGTAATGTAACTTGGGGTGCTGCTCTTAAATTAGTTGAGCTTGGTGCTAAGATTGTTACTGTTTCAGGTCCTGATGGATATGTTTACGACAAAGAAGGTTTAGATGCTGAGAAGATTGAGTACTTATTAGATCTTCGTGCTTCTAATAACGATGTTGTAGCTCCTTACGCTGAGAAATTCGGTGCTGAGTTCTTCGCAGGTAAAAAACCTTGGGAAGCGAAAGTTGATATGGCTTTCCCTTGTGCAATTCAGAACGAATTGAACGAAGAGGATGCTAAGCTGTTGGTAGCAAACGGATGTAAGTATGTTGTTGAAACATCTAACATGGGTTGTACTGCAGAAGCTATGATTTACTTAGTTGAAAACTGTGCATTTGCTCCTGGTAAGGCTGCTAACGCTGGTGGTGTTGCTGTTTCAGGTCTTGAAATGTCACAAAACTCACTACGTTTCAACTGGACTGCTGAAGAAGTTGATGCTAAACTTGCTCGTATCATGAAAGATATTCACGATACTTGTGTAAGATTCGGTAAAAAAGGTGAGAAGATTAATTACGTGAACGGTGCAAACATCGGAGGCTTCGTAAAAGTTGCTGAAGCAATGGTTGCCCAGGGATGTGTATAATCTCCTAATCGCTTAAATATATAAAAAAGCCGGCTTAGCCGGCTTTTTTTTTATTACTTCGCGGCTAAGTTAACAGACCATTCGTAATCAATAATTTTATTTATGCAGTTGATTGATACCCATTCTCATATTTACGATGAGGTTTTTAAAGACGATATTGCTGAAGCCATTCAGCGAGCGAAGGAAGCCAATGTTGGGAAGATTCTTCTTCCGAATGTTGATTCGGAATCAATTGAGCCCATGTTTCAGTTGGTGAAAAACTATCCTGGTTTTTGTTTGCCCATGATGGGGCTTCATCCGACATCGGTAAATGAGAATTTTGAAGAAGAGTTGGCCATTTGTGAACAATGGCTGAATAAGGAAGATTTTGTTGCGATAGGTGAAATTGGAATTGACTTGTATTGGGATAAGAGTTTTTTGAAAGAGCAACAATTTGTTTTTGAAAAGCAACTCAATTGGGCAGTTGATCGAAAATTACCTGTTGTGATTCATGCCCGGGAATCTTTTTCTGAAATTTTTGAAATTTTGGAGTCTTTTAGAGAAAAGGAACTTCAAGGGGTCTTTCATTCTTTCACCGGGAATTTGGAACAGGCCAATATGGCAATTGAGTTAGGATTCTTTTTGGGTTTAAATGGAATTCTCACATTTAAAAATTCGGGTTTAGATCAGGTTATAAAAGAAATTGATCCAAAATATTTAATTTTGGAAACCGATTCACCTTATTTGGCACCGACTCCTAAAAGGGGAAAGAGAAACGAATCGGCATATGTTGCTTTTATTGCTCAAAAATTAGCCGATATCCATAGTTTGAGTCTTGATGAGGTGACTGGAATTACCACTCGAAATGCTCAAAATCTTTTTAAGATCTGAAACATTCAAGATGAAAGAGATTTAAAGTTGAGAGATGATCAATGAAATTGAAGTCTGTCAATTTTAAAGAACTGTTTTGATGCATTTATCTTGATAAAAGAAATAAAGAAATGAATACTTCAATTTTAATAATTTATACCGGGGGAACCATTGGAATGGTTAAAGATCCGGTTAATGGTTCTTTGAAACCATTTGATTTTGATCACATTTTGAATCAAGTTCCTGAGCTTAATGATTTCGGTTTTGAATTAAGCTCAATCGCTTTTGATCCCCTGATCGATTCTTCTAATTTGAATCCTGATGTTTGGGTCAAAATCGCTAACTTGATTAAGGAAAATTACGAGCTATATGATGGTTTTGTTGTACTTCACGGTACCGATACCATGTCGTATACTGCATCGGCCTTGAGTTTCATGCTTGATAATTTACAAAAGCCAGTTGTGTTAACAGGCTCACAATTGCCGATTGGCATGTTGCGTACGGATGGAAAAGAGAATTTGATTACTGCAATTGAAATTGCAGCCGATTATAAGGACGGCAAGGCAATCGTGCCGGAAGTTTGTGTGCTTTTCGAGAATAAATTATTCAGAGGTAATCGCACAACAAAACACAATGCAGAATATTTTAATGCGTTTTATTCTTATAATTATCCCGACCTTGCGAAAGTGGGTATCAGTATTCATTACAACCACCCTACAATTCAAAGCGTTTCCGAGGGAGAGTTTAAGATTAATACTGATTTGGATGCCAATATTGCTATTCTGAAAATATTCCCAGGAATTAATAAACGAACAGTAGAGGCTATTCTAAATATTGAAAACCTGAAGGCGGTTGTTGTTGAAACGTATGGTGCCGGTAATGCACCCACTGATGACTGGTTTGTCGATGCATTAAAAGCCGCTATAGATAAAGGAGTCCTGATTTATAATGTGACACAATGCCCTGCAGGTAGTGTTGAGATGGGTTTGTACGAAACCAGTGTGGAATTATTGAAGATTGGAGTTGTGAGTGGCCATGATATTACTACTGAAGCAGCTATTACCAAGTTGATGTTTCTACTAGGGCAAAAGCTGGATTCAGATAAGGTAAAATTCTTTTTAAATAAGTCCATTAAAGGCGAATTATGCCAATAGAAAATTTGTTTTTCACTTTTTTTTTGTAATTTGGTGCACTGTTAAAAACCACTTGTGTTACATAAGAAAAGGAGTGAGATATAGATAATATAAGAGGTTTTGATACGTTCTTTAAAATGAAAATCGAGTTGATTATTGTTAATTAACTCACATATTGTAACCGTTTAATTTTGTAAAAAATAATTTCGTTAATTAAAATTTGAAAAACAGACTATGAAAAAGTTATTTGCATTTATAGCAGTTATCGGGATGCTGAATTTTGGAGCATCATTTAATGCAGTTGCTCAAGATGAGACAGCTGAAACTACCGAAGCTACCGTAGATACTCAGGATGAAACTACTGAGGAAGTTGCAGTTCAAGAGACTGTAGTTGAAGAAGAAGTTGAAAGTTCTTCATTTCACGCTGTAGTTAAGAAGCAATTCATTCAGGGTGGTGCGATGTTTATGAGTTTTGTATTGTTGGCTTTAATTTTAGGTTTGGCTCTTTGTATTGAAAGAATCATTTACTTAAATATGTCAACTACAAACACTAAGAAACTGATCTCTAGCCTAGAGGAAGCTTTGAATAATGGTGGTGTTGATGCTGCTAAAGAAGTTTGTAGAAATACTCGCGGTCCTATCGCCAGCATTTTCTATCAAGGTCTTGACCGTATCGATGAAGGTGTAGAGGTTGTTGAGAAATCAGTAATTTCTTACGGTTCAGTTCAGATGGGTCTTTTAGAGAAAGGTCTTTCATGGATTTCTTTGATGATTGGTCTTGCTCCTATGTTGGGTTTCATGGGTACTGTAATCGGTATGATTGGTGCATTTGACTCTATTCAGTCAATGGGTACTATTTCTCCTGCTGCTGTAGCTGGTGGTATTAAAGTTGCCTTGATTACAACTGTATCTGGTTTGATCGTTGCGATGATCCTTCAGGTATTCTATAACTACTGTACTGCTAAGATTGACAGTATTGTAAACAACATGGAAGATGCTTCAATTACTCTTCTTGATATCCTAGTAAAATACAACTTGAAAAAATAACTTTCGACTATGTCAAATACATTGAGTAAATATTTAAATATTCTTACCTATGTAATGCTTGGTCTTACAGCTATTTTTGTAGCCATGTTTTACTTTGGTGGAGAGGTGCCTAATGCAGCTTATACGACTCCGGTATATACCGATTCGTTAATTTATTGGGCAAAGGCATTGTTCTATATCACTGTTGGCTTGTCAATTTTGTTCCCGGTTATTCAACTAGTAACTAATCCAAAAGGAGCAATTAAAGGATTGGCTGGACTTGCAGGTCTTGGAGTGATTATCTTGCTTGCGTATACTATGTCTGACGCAACTTTATTGGATCTTCCTGGTTATACCGGAACTGATAACAATCCAGGTTCATTAAGATTTGCTGATACCGTTCTTTACACCATGTACATTTTAGGTGTAGGTGCTATCGCTTCTATCGCAGTGACTGAAGTTCTTAGAAAATTACGTTAAGACAATGATTCGATTAGATTCGAATCGTAATCCTTAAGATATAATATTATGGCAAGAAAAACACCAGAGATAAATTCGAGTTCGATGGCCGATATCGCTTTCTTGTTGCTTATTTTCTTCTTGGTGACAACTACAATGGATGTAGATACAGGTATCTACAAGAAGTTGCCACCTATTCCTGAGGATAGCCAACAGAATGATGATGTTAAGGTTAAACAACGTAATGTTTTGTCCATATTGGTGAATCGTAACAATGAGTTGTTAGTGAATGGAGAAGTTCTTAGTATTTCGCAATTGCGCGACAAGACTAAAGAGTTCTTCTTGAATCCTACCAACAGTGGCGACCTTCCTGAAAAAGCCTTGAAAAACGTACCATATTTTGGTGACGTTATGGTTTCGAAGGGGTTGATCTCGTTACAGAATGACCGTGGAACACAATACGCAACTTATATTCGCGTTCAGGATGAACTTGCAGCCGCTTCTCGTGAGTTAAAAGATGAGAAGTCAATGCAAAAATGGGGAAAGAAGTATGCCCAGCTTACTGAAGATCAGAAAGCAGCGGTTAGAAAATATATCCCAGTACAGATTTCTGAAGCTGAACCTAGAAATACAGGAGGTAAATAATGTCAAAGTTTAGAAAAGACGGTAAGAAAGATCTTCCGGCCATATCAACAGCTTCTCTTCCTGATATTGTATTCATGTTGTTATTCTTCTTTATGGTTGCGACAACCATGAGAGAAGTTGACTTAAACGTGGATGTTATGGTTCCGGAAGCGAAAGAGGTAACTAAATTGGAGAAAAAGGACCTTGTAAGTAACATCTATGTAGGTGTACCTATGAGAAAATTCCAAAAGAATTTTGGAACTGAGCCTCGTATCCAGCTGAACGACCAATTTGCAACAGTTGACGATATTCAAGCTTTTATTGCTTCAGAACGTGAATCAAGAAAAGAAGAATTGCGAAACAAGCTGACTACTTCATTGAAAGTTGATCAATACACTAAAATGGGTATTGTAACTGATATTAAGCAGGAGCTTAGAAAAGCAAGTTCACTTAAGTTGAACTATTCAACTAGACAAACTGCAGAATAATTTATTATTCGATATACTATTAAAAAAGGAGTCCTCATGGACTCCTTTTTTTTTACTCTATATCCTGGACGAAACAAGAACTCAATAAAAAAGCTCGAAGCATTTGCTTCGAGCTTTTTTAATATGTGACCCCGATGGGATTCAAACCCATGACCTCCAGAACCGGAATCTGACGTTCTATTCAGCTGAACTACGGAGCCATTCAGAACACAAATTTAGAAAATTAATCCAATTTTCAAGTGAAAATTAGTTCTTGCTTTTCTATGAAACTCTTTATGCCCCTGTAATTTCTCTTAAAGCTCTAGTTGCCAATTTTTAATAATTTTTCTTTCCCCAGATAAAGTCCTCGTTTATTTCAAACTTTTACTAATTTTGCGGCTTAATGTGAACAGACGAATACCGCGTGTATTTATTAAGATAGTTTTGAAAACTATTTTTATTGAAAATACCGGAATTCAGGTCATTTATTATCCAATCAGATTGATTGTATGAGATTGTTTATTTGGGTGTTAACCGAATATTACATTTGTCTCATCCCGATAAGGTTCGGAATTCATATCTAATTATCTATTGAGCATGGAATACAATTTTAAAGAAATAGAAAAAAAGTGGCAGAAGTTTTGGGTAGATAACAAGACTTACAAAGTTGATGTTGATCAAAGTAGACCTAAATTTTATGTTCTCGACATGTTTCCTTACCCTTCAGGGGCAGGTTTGCACGTTGGGCATCCACTTGGCTATATTGCTTCTGATATATATTCTCGTTATAAGCGTTTGAAAGGCTATAATGTATTGCACCCAATGGGCTACGATGCTTATGGTTTACCAGCCGAACAGTATGCTATTCAGACTGGACAGCATCCTGCTATTACTACTGAGGTGAACATTAAAAGATACCGTCAGCAGTTAGACAAAATTGGATTTTCTTACGACTGGGATAGAGAGGTTCGTACTTGCGATCCTGAATACTACAAATGGACCCAGTGGGCATTTGTTGAAATGTTTAAACACTACTTCAATACTAAAACTCAAAAAGCTGAAGCAATTTCAGATTTGATTCTTGAGTTTCAGGAAAAGGGTAACTCAGAGGTTGATGCTGCAAATTCTCAGGAGGATACTTTCTCTGCAGATGAGTGGAATGCTTTTTCAGAAAAAGAGCAAGAAGCAATTTTATTGAACTATCGTTTGGCATACCTTGCCGATACATTGGTGAACTGGTGTCCTCAGTTGGGTACTGTTCTTGCCAATGATGAAATTAAAGAAGGTTTATCTGTTAGAGGTGGTCATCCTGTTGAGCAGAAAAAAATGCGTCAATGGTCTTTAAGAGTATCTGCTTATGCCAAGCGTTTACTTGAAGACATGGAGAAATTGGAGTGGACAGATTCATTAAAAGAAATTCAGCGTAACTGGATTGGTCGTTCAGAAGGTGCTGAGATGGACTTCATGGTGAAGGATTCTGATGTAGCAATGACAGTTTTTACAACCAGACCTGATACTATTTTTGGCGTAAGCTTTATGGTTTTGGCTCCGGAAAGTGAGCTTGTAGATCAATTGACTACTCCGGAATATAAAGAAAAGATTGCAGCTTATATAGCAGCCACTAAAAAGCGTACTGAAAGAGAACGTATGGCTGATGTGAAAACAGTGAGCGGTGAGTTCACAGGCTCATATGCAATACATCCTTTCTCAGGAGAAGCAATTCCTGTTTGGGTGAGCGATTACGTGTTGGCTGGATATGGAACAGGTGCTATTATGGCCGTTCCTGCGCATGATAGTCGTGATTTTGCTTTTGCTAAGCATTTCGATTTGCCAATTGTGCCTGTTGTTTCGGGTGGCGATTTAAGCGAAGGTTCTTACGATGCAAAATCAGGAGAAATGATCAATTCAGACTTTATGAATGGCCTTGACGTAAAAGATGCTATTGCTAAAGCGAATAATGAAATTGAAGAAAGAGGATTAGGTAAGCGAAAGGTTAATTTCCGTCTGCGTGATGCTATCTTCTCTCGCCAGCGTTATTGGGGTGAGCCATTCCCTGTTTATTTTAAGGATGGCATGCCACAGATGATGGACTTGGATAAGTTGCCACTGGAACTGCCTGAGGTTGATAAATATTTACCAACTGAAACAGGTGAGCCTCCATTAGGAAGAGCAACCAATTGGGAAACTGAAGATGGTTATCCTATCGAATTAAATACGATGCCTGGTTTTGCTGGTTCTTCAGCATACTACTTGCGTTATATGGATCCTCGTAACAAGGAAGCACTAGTTTCTGAAGAGGTAAATGAATATTGGCAAGATGTCGATTTGTATATCGGAGGAACTGAGCATGCTACAGGTCACCTGATTTATTCTCGTTTTTGGAATAAATTTCTTTACGATATAGGAAAGGTTTGTAAAGATGAGCCATTCAAAAAGTTGGTTAATCAAGGTATGATTCAAGGTCGTTCGAACTTTGTATATCGTATAAAGAATACTAATAAATATGTGTCTTATGGCTTGAGAAAAGAATATGACACAACTCAAATTCACGTTGATGTAAACATTGTGAAAAACGATGTGTTAGATACTGAAGCATTCAAGAGCTGGATGCCAGAATATGCTGATGCTGAGTTTGTGCTTGAAGACGGTAAATATATTTGTGGTTGGGCTGTTGAAAAAATGTCGAAATCGATGTTTAATGTCGTTAACCCTGATGTGATTGTTGAAGAATACGGTGCTGATACACTTCGTCTGTACGAAATGTTCCTGGGACCTTTGGAAGCATCTAAACCATGGGATACCAATGGTATTGATGGTGTTCATAAATTCTTGAAAAAATTGTGGCGTCTGTTCCACAATGAGAACAATGAATTTGTTGTTTCAACTGATGAACCAACAAAGGCAGAATATAAGGTGCTTCATAAAACAATAAAGAAGATTCAGGACGATATTGAGCGTTTTTCGTTTAATACCTCTGTTTCTGCCTTTATGATTTGTGTGAATGAACTAAATAGCCTTAAGTGTAGCAAGAAGGTTATACTTGAAGAATTACTTGCTCTGTTAGCTCCTTTTGCTCCACATATTACTGAAGAGCTTTGGAAGTTATGTGGTAATGAGGAAAGTATCACTGATGCTAAATTCCCAGTTCTGAATGAATCCTATTTGCAGGAAGATGTTCATGCTTATCCTGTTTCCTTTAATGGTAAGATGAGATTTTTACTGGAACTTTCGTTGAGTCTAAGTAAAGATGAGATTGAACAGGCCGTAATGAATAATGAACAGGCCCAGAAGTGGATTGATGGTAAAACCCCTAAAAAGGTGATTATTGTCCCTAAAAAAATCATAAACATAGTAGTCTAAAGAGAAAGCTAATAATTCATAACTGAAAAGCTTTAGTTCCATTGACTATCAATGAAACTAAAGCTTTTCTTTTTTTAAGGAAAATCGTTTTAATAACCCCAAAAAAGAAATAATTAAGAAAATGAAATTGAACACATCTGAATTGAAATCCTATTTGATTATAGCATTGGGATTGGCAATTTATAGTTTTGGCTGGACAGCCTTTTTAATCCCCTCAGAGATTATTGGTGGAGGCGTTAGTGGTATTGGAACCCTAATTTTTTACGCTTCGGGAGAAACGATTCCTGTAGGTCTTTCCTATTTTATTATCAATTGTTTCTTGATAATACTCGCCTTAAAAATTCTGGGGCCTAAGTTTGGAGCCAAGACTGTTTATGCCATTTTGTTGGGTTCAGTTTTTCTTAGTTTACAACAAAAATATATTACAGCACCTTTGGTCGACGATAAATTTATGGCTGCCATTATTGGTGGAATTCTGGGTGGTGCCGGAGTTGGTATTACGATTTCTCAAGGTGGAAGTAGCGGTGGTACTGACATTATTGCGATGATAATTAATAAATATCGTAACATCAGTCCCGGGCGTATCATTTTATATATCGATGTTTTTATAATTGCCTCTTCTTATTTTATTTTTAACGATGTGCCTACTATCGTCTATGGTTATGTTTCTATGGGTGTTGCATCTTATGCCATTGATATGGCAATTACTGGAAGCAAGCAGTCTGCTCAGATGTTTATTATTACCAAAGAGCATGAGAAACTTGCTGATGAAATAGCCGCAAACCTAAATCGAGGGATATCTATTATTGATAGTATGGGCTGGTACTCAAAGGAAACTAAAAAAATTGTGATGGTGGTGGTACGTAAACATGAAACCCCACAGGTCTTTAAATTGGTGAAACATCACGATCCTGATGCCTTTATTTCTATGGCCTCGGTTATGGGCGTTTATGGATCAGGTTTCGAAGAAATTCGTGCTTAAGGAAAATCTGATTAGCTTTGTGCCCGAAAAAAAAATCCTAAGAGGAAAATAAAACCATTTTAAAAACAAGACAATGACAAGCATTCTAAGTTACACGAAGCAATTTAAATCCTATTTTATAATAGCCATCGGTCTTTTTATTGGATCTATTGGTTGGACAGGATTCCTAATTCCATCTGAAATCGTTGGTGGTGGGGTAAGTGGTATTGCAACGATTATTTATTTTGCCACAGGTTTTAAGGTTGGATATTCTGTTTTTATTATAAATGGAGTGTTATTGATTTTAGCCATGAGAGTTTTGGGTTTTGGATTTGGTATAAAAACCATTTTTGCCACTTTTGTCTTATCATTCTTTTTGTGGCTTTTGCAATCAATTATAACAGAGCCTTTAGTTAGTGATCGATTCATGTGTGCCATAATTGGGGGTATAATGGCAGGTGCAAGTGCGGGGATAATTCTATCCCAAGGGGGTAGTACCGGTGGTACCGATATTATTGCGATGATGATTAATAAATATCGTAATTACAGTCCTGGCCAACTTCTTTTAACATTAGACTTGATTATTATATCATCTTCGTACTTTTTATCGAATTCGATTGAGCAGGTCGTTTATGGTTTTGTAGCTATGGGAGTAAGTGCTTACTGTGTTGATATGGTGATTGAAGGGAGTAAGCAATCGGTTCAGATTTTTATTTTTACCAAAAAGCATGATGAAATTCGTAATGAAGTTGTTTTAAATCTTGATCAGGGTTTAACCGTACTTGAAGCTAAGGGTGGTTACTCACAACAGGATGTTAAAGTTTTAATGCTTTTGGCTAAGAAAAAAGATTCTCAGGCTATTCTTAAGATGGTAAAAATTGTGGATCCGGATGCTTTTATTTCTATGGGATCGGTAATGGGTGTTTATGGACAAGGCTTCGATAAAATTAAATAATATGGATCTAATTTAAAGATCAGAATCAATAGGTTTAATAATGTTAAAATTGCCGGGATTAGTCCAATCTAATACCCGGCAATTTGTTTGAGCTTGTAATATACCTTAACTTCGGCGACGATGTCGGATTGGTGATGGGATGTGAAGATGAAACGAGCCAAATACATGATGTAACCGACCTTTGTTCTACCTAAGATTTTAATATTTTATGAAACGATTTCTCAAAGTACAATACCTGCTTTTACCAATTATCATCATGGCTGCCTTATTTTTCATGAAAGGGCAGAATCAAACTGAGGCTACCCCGACTGACATTGCTAAGCCAGTATTAATTGATTCGGTTCAAAATCAGGAGATCAATTATAAGTATGGTTTTCCTATCGATAATTTTAAACACGAGGAATATAAGGTAAAGCGAAATCAAACCCTTTCAGTTATTTTGGATAAGCATCATGTATCTGCAAAGCTTATAAATGAGATCGCACAAAAAGCAAAGAAGGTTTTTAATGTCCGCAGAATAAAATCGGGACGGAAGTATGCCATGCTCTTTACTCCTGATAGTCTAAAAACACCTGAGTATTTTATTTATGAGAATACGCCTAAGGAATATATTGTTTTTGATCTCACCGATACCATCCAGGTTTATAAGGGACAAAAAGAAGTTACCAAAGTTAGAAAGCAAATTAAGGGAAAGATAGAATCATCACTTTGGAACGCAATGGTTGATGCAAAAGCCGACCCTGTACTTTCGATGGAATTGTCTGATATTTATGCCTGGACCATTGACTTTTTTGGTATTGGTAAGGGCGATGAATTCCACGTGATTTATGACGAAGAAATGATCGATGGTGAATCGATACATCAGATTGAAGTGATTGCAGCTAATTTTATACATCACAAATCCAATAATTACGCATTTGCATTTAAGGATGGGGAAAAGGCAGGCTATTTCGATGAAGAAGGCAAGAGTTTACAAAAAGCCTTTTTAAAAGCCCCCTTACGTTTTTCAAGGATCAGTTCTAAATTTTCAAACAGACGATTTCATCCTGTACTTAAGCGTTACCGCCCACACCATGGCATCGATTATGCTGCTCCTACCGGAACACCGGTGATGAGTATTGGGGATGGAGTTGTACTTAAAAAAGGAAACCAGAAAAGAGGTGGTGGTCGTTACCTTAAAATTAAACACAACTCGGTTTATTCAACCACATATATGCACTTTTCAAGGTTTGGAAAAGGTGTAGGAGTCGGTTCAAGAGTAAAACAAGGTCAGGTGATAGGTTATGTTGGTGCCAGTGGTTTGGCTACCGGACCACATCTCGATTTTAGAGTTCATAAAAATGGAGTGGCAATTAATCCATTGAAAATAAAATCGCCTCCTGTAGCTCCTGTTTCAGATCAAAATCTTCAGGCTTATAACCTAATAAAGAATGAACTTTTAATAGAATTGGGCGTGGAAGAAAATTTTGCTGAGAAACAAGAAGATTCCGAAGCTCAGATCTTAAATGAAATAGCTCAATAGCGGACTGTAGATTTAAAAACGAGAAAGAAAAAAGGCACAAGGTTTTTATTGTAAAAAACTTTGTGCCTTTTTTTGAACCTGATCTTATTCTGTGATACGATTTAGGTAATTCTCAACTGTACGCGGAAAGTGTTTGTATTCCAATTCATGAATTTTATTAGCGAGATCTTCAGGAGTATCGTTAGCTTCAATCTTACAGGTTTCCTGTAGAACAGTTTCGCCATCATCGTATTTTTCATTAACCACATGAATGGTAATACCACTCTCTTTGTCTCCGCTATTAATTACAGCATTGTGAACATGCATCCCATACATGCCTTTACCACCATAATTAGGTAAGAGTGCAGGGTGAATGTTAAGGATGGCATTGGGAAAAGCTTTTATAAGTGACTCTGGTACCAGCCACATGAAACCAGCCAAAACTACTAAGTCAATTTCTTTGGTTTTTAAAAGATCGATGATGTTATTGGTCTCATAAAAATCTTTACGGGTAAAAACCTGGCTTGGAATATTCAGTTTGTCTGCTCTCTCAAGAACAAAAGCATCTTTTTTATTGCTGAGGATTATTGAGATTTCAATTTCAGGATTTGATTTGAAATAATTGGCAATATTTTCAGCATTACTTCCCGATCCGGAAGCAAAAATGGCAATTCTTTTCATGGTTGTTGTTTGTATTATATCCTTCGCAAAGTTAATTAATTAATGAATTTATACTCTTCTGATTCTGATCATTTTTAATTGTATGATTGCTATCTAAAAACGATGCCCATTTTACTTATTATTCAGGAATTAGAAGCCATAACCTTAATAAAGTAAAGAGCAGTCTGAGTTAATAATTCAAAGCTTCATGATCTACATGTCAGATAATCAGATCGAAAGCTTTCGTAGGTGTGAATTTAATAGGAATTTTTTTCAGTTGAGAGAGAAAAAGGATTATCTTTGCGACCAACTATGTGAAAATAAGTTTGATTTTATTGTCTAAATTTATTTCTTTGCACAGTTGGAAAATAATTAGTTTTTTAAATATTAATCTAAAATTTTAAAGTTATGTCTGATATTGCATCTAGAGTAAAAGCAATCATTGTTGACAAATTGGGTGTTGATGAAACAGAAGTTGCTGTTGAAGCTAGCTTCACTAACGACCTAG
>Ga0209379_10000170_pt1 | contig 74418 bp, 56 predicted proteins | sample tdDd001_FD_187124 | JGI IMG/M metagenome (GOLD analysis project Ga0209379, IMG submission 187124) | Marine sediment microbial communities from the Atlantic coast under amendment with organic carbon and nitrate - tdDd00.1 (SPAdes)... | ecosystem: Environmental > Aquatic > Marine > Coastal >...
GTGCGCGAGTAGAAGTAGTCTTTCACTGCCTTCAAATCCATTTACTTTGAAATCCGTTCGTAGGCCATAACAAATGGTTGGAATCCCCATGCGAACAGCAACTTCAAACAACTGGTCAATTTGCTCTTTTGCAAAGAACTGAACTTCATCAACGAGAATACAATTTAAATGACCATGTTCATTAATCCAGTTTTTAACTTCATGAATGATATTGTCTTCTCTTGTGAGCAACATGTCGACTTGGCGTGTAATACCAAGACGAGACATAACTGCGTCTCCACCTTTTTTATCCGTACCAGGCTTTAAAATAATTGCTTTCATACCTCGCTCACCATAGTTGTGAGCTACCTGTAAAAGGTTAGTTGTCTTACCGCAGTTCATTGCGCCATATCTAAAATACAGTTTTGCCATGTGCCCCTCCCAAGTAAATATCTTTAAAGACTATCTATCTCTACTTCTATTATACCAAATTCCAATTAATGGATTTGTTGTGTTTAACGCTTCTATTATTATACCAGAGATAAGACAGACGTGCAGAACCCTTTGTGCCATCAAACGAAAAGAAGCTGAAATCGTGTCAGCACAATTCCAGCTTCTAATAATCTTCGTATAGCGCTTTGCTTTATAACCGTTCTTACAGACCGTATTTCTGCTTGAACTTGTCTGCACGACCGCCACGTTCGATCTGCTTCTGAGAACCAGTGAAGAACGGGTGACATTCTGAACAGATTTCTAGACGAATTTCTTTGTTTGTAGACTTAGTAGTGAACTTGTTACCACATGCACATACTACTTCTAGCTCATTGTATTCAGGATGGATACCTTTTCTCATGAGTTACACCTCTTTCTGAAATATGCGGGATTGTGATTTGGCAATCCCTATTTAATAGTTATACCCATATCGACGGTGCGACCACCTTCGATAAATGTGTTAATTTAATATGATGGAAAAATGAGTTTTCCACCAGACTATATTAAGGGCAATTCGCATTTATGTCAAGCTTTGTTTAGTATTTTTTTCTGTTTAGCTTAATGCCACCACGGATTTTTTCAACAAACTCATCATTTGTCTCTGTCTTCAATAACTTGTCGATAAGGTATTCTGTTACTTCCTGTACGTTTTGATTACCCATAGCGCGGCGAATATGCCAGATCGCTTCCATTTCCTTCTTAGACAGAAGTTTGTCTTCACGACGGGTACCTGACTTACGTATATCAACAGCTGGGAAGATTCTTTTCTCAGATAGTTTTCTACTTAAAGTTAACTCCATATTACCTGTGCCTTTAAACTCTTCAAAAATAACTTCGTCCATTCTTGATCCCGTTTCAACAAGTGCTGTAGCAAGAATGGTTAAACTTCCACCACCCTCAATATTTCTAGCTGCACCGAAGAATCTTTTAGGTTTGTGAAGGGCCGCTGGATCAAAACCACCTGACAAGGTACGTCCTGATGATGGGATTACTAAGTTATAGGCTCTTGCTAGACGAGTAATACTGTCTAGAAGTACCACCACATCTCGTCCCTGCTCTACTAAACCTTTAGCACGGTTTAGAACCATTTCAGCAACTTTAATATGATGTGACGGCAGTTCGTCAAAGGTAGAATAAATAACATCCGCATTTATTGATCGTTGCATTTCTGTTACTTCTTCTGGACGTTCATCTATAAGCAATACAATCACTTCAGCATCAGGATTGTTTCTTGTGATGTTTTGAGCGATTTTTTGTAAAAGGATGGTTTTACCCGCTTTTGGCGGTGCTACAATCAGTCCACGTTGTCCCTTACCGATAGGAGAAATGAGGTCAATCAGTCTCATGGACATTTCACCACTACCATCATCTAGATTAAAACGTTCTTCTGGGTACAGTGGAGTTAAGTCATCAAATCGAGGTCTTGTGTAATTTGACTTGGGCTTTTGACCATTAATTTCTTTTACATACAGCAAAGCGCGGAATTTCTCCGTTTGTGTTGGCACACGTGTGATCCCTTTTATTTTGTCACCTGTGCGCATGCTAAACTTTCTAATTTGAGAAGGAGACACGTAGACATCTAAGTCACTCGACAGGAAATTTTTAAATCGTAAAAAACCATATCCCTGTTCAATGACTTCTAGTACGCCTTCCACTTCATCATCGGCTTGATCTTTTAAATTGTTTGGATTTTCATTTCGCGATCTATTTTGAGTCCCTTCTTGACTACGATTGTTAGTCTCACGAAGACGTTGGTCGTTTCTATCTTGGCCTGAGTTTCTCTCTTGACCTGAATTTCTATCTTGGCCTGAACTTCTTTGTGGTCTGTTCTGCGTACGGTTATCTGTTCGTCTTTGTTGACCTGTATTTGCAGGTACAGATGATTCTTTTTTAACCTCTTGTGAATTAGTTGGACTTTGCTCTTGTGTTGATTTTTGAATATTTTCACCTTGTAGCACTTGGTTAGGTACTTGTACATTTTCAGGTTGAACAGGCGATACCGGTTCAGCAGACTCTTCTTGAACCACAGGGGATGGCGCTGCTACATTTCCATTTATGATTGCATCTATTAAGTCATCTTTTCGTAGTTTTGATATGTTTTTCATTTTCATAGCCTTAGCAATTGCCCTAAGGTCTGCCAAGGTCTTTTTCTTTAAACTTTCAAGCTCCATTACAAGCACCTCCGTTATTTGAAATAGTAATATTACTAAATGACAAGAATATTACACTTAAACGACATTATGATGAATATACTTTATGGAAGTATGTCTCTCATTGTATATTGAATGTGATAAATGCAAAGCTAAAACCGGGAGGTTTTTAAATGAGAAACATTAAATTTCTACTTGTACTCACACTTATAATCACATTAAATTTCATGTTCGTTCCTGCCACATCCTTTGCAGCAGATGACATAAAGGTCACAATAGATGGTAATTCCATTTCCTTTGACACCGTCCCTGAACGCAGTGGTAATACGATCATGGTTCCAATGAAAGAGTTTTTTGAAGCATTAGGCGCAAGAGTTCTTTGGGTTGAGTCCGAAAGAATGGTTGTCGCATACAAAGACAACATGCACATGAAGCTTCAGCTTGGTAACAACATTGCTTATAGGAACGGGAAAAAATTCGCCCTGGAATCTAATCCTTATATTAGCGATGGTCACACCTTAGTGCCCATTCAGATCATAGCGGAAACTTTTAATATGAGACCTGAATGGAATGATGAAACAAACACCCTTGCACTGTCGGGGTCTGATTCGGATGCTGGATTAAAACTTTTTTCAGATGGAATTTACAAGACTAAACCGATAGATGAACTAGGTATTACTATTTCCATACCATATCATTGGGTAAATCTAGACGGTCCATATAAATATGGATACCAAGATGATTTCGAGTCATATAGTGTAACACTTATGTCTCAACCTATCAATAAAGATATGTCCTTAACAGAATTAGTAGATGCCAATAAAGCATTATTACTCGACACCTATGATGAGAATATCACATTTACAGGTGAAGAGATACTAAAAATTGACAACCTATTAGATGTTCACAAGCTTTACATCACTACTTTAGTGGACCAAAACAAACAAAAACAAGTTTTATATATTCTAAAACAAGATGATAAAGCCTATTTCATGACATGTCATTACGGTGAAGAAGTTCCAGAAGAAGATATCATTGAAGTCTTTGACAATGTGATTTCAACTTTTAAAATAAGAAATCTCTCTATCGACTCTGAAGAAGAACATTACATGGAGTTTGAAGATTTTTACCGGGCTGGTGTCCAGTTAAACCAAGAATACTACTCCAATATGGTAGTTGAGAAAAGTGAAATTCCATTTAGCGGCACCCTAAAAGAAGGGCATGGTCTAAAAGCTTTTAGTGTACGTGTTTCCAGTGACCAAGACTCACTAGAGTTTAACATTCCGATCATAGGAAATGCCTTCGATGGAACACTTTATACCCCTTTTGGTTTAGGCAAACACAACATATTCATATCGGGGATTGTAGATGAAAATGCAACAGTTGAAGTGACTGAAGAAGACGTAGTCACATTAGTTGAAGAAAATGAAGAAACAACTTCTGCTACCGAAACCACGGAGACTACAAACATTGAAGTTGATACAGAAGTAGATACAGAAGTTAATACAGACAATAATACAGACTCAATAACTGAGTCGATCAACACATCTGAGGATACTACACTAAATGACTCAGGAGTAAATGACACTACTAATAATACAAATTCTCCAGATGATTCTTCGACAGTAACGGATACCCAAACTACTACAGATACTACCTCTGGCTCTAATGATTCAGATGTAGCGAATGACAATAATGAAGTAAGTAGTAGTGAAGAAAGTAGTAATGAAGAAGTGAATACTCCTGAAGATGGAGAGAGTGACACCGGACATGTAATCGATGACGTTGATGATGGAACTACTCTAGATGATTCAAATATCTTAAATGGTGCGTCTGAAAACGATACAACAACTCCTGCACAAGACAATAAATCCGAGGACCTTGTTGATCCGGTGGATGAGGTTATTGAAGCTTCCAGTGAGACTCAGACTGTAGTATTAGAAGAAACTGAGCTTCACCCACCCCTTATGCAGTTTAGTATTATCAATATTGATTCAAGAACCATGCGCTACAGAATTCCAACAAACATTATACGATCTAATGATGTACAGATAAACTCAACAAGTATGTTGATCACATATCAAGTTAGTAATGAGTATATGAAAGCTCGAGCCCTATACAACTGGATGTTAACAAATGTTGCTATTGATCCTGATAAGATGGAGCGCAGTAACATGGAAGTCTTCGACGACGCAAAAGGGTCTGTAGAAGAAATTAATCAACTATATGTAGCTTACTTACGTGCCATCGATATTCCATCCCGTGTTATGAAAGGGACTTCAAGTGATGAAGCTTACTACTGGACAGAACTCTACCTAAATGGTTCATGGGTAGCATCCGATGTAATTGAGGCCCTTCGCCTTAAAGACGATGCTGTTGGACATGCACAAGGTTCACTCTTTAATACCAATATGGAACTCTTCCGTGCTAAGTACGATTTATTACAAATCATGCCTTACTAAAAAATTAAACATTAATCAAACATGGTAAAATTGCCTGTCGCAGCAAGTATCATGGCTATACTTGAACAATAAATAAGTACCGAAGTTTTCTTCGGTGCTTTTTTTATTTTTGGGTATGTATCTAATGAAAGTGGTGAGGATTATGATCGATTTTGAAGCTATCATTAATAACGTCACACTATTTCATAAAATTTACGACGTCATTCGGATCGTTGACCCTGTAGAAAAAGAAGTCTTGTACATGAAGAAAAACCAGAATTTAGATGTATCTAACATTGTTAAATCCACCTGTTATGGTTTTTGGTCAAGTGGACGTGTATGTGAGAATTGCATATCAATGCGTGCTCAAACAGAAAATGATGTATTTGTAAAATTTGAATATGTGCATTCACGCCTGTATTTAACAACAGCTTATCCCCTTGAAACACCTTACTCAAAGTATGTTGTTGAAATTATTAAAGATGTCACACAGTCCGAACTTGTCAGTAATTCTACCGAACAAAAAGAACAAGATATATTTATGAATATTATGAGTAAAAATAGACATATCATTACCGATGAACTCACAGCACTATTTAACAAACGTTATTTTAATGAAAAACTTCCCTATGAACTTATAAATAACAACCTAAAAGGTTTTGACTGTGCTGTCCTCATGTTAAATGTAGATGCCTTATTAAACATCAACCACCAGTATGGTCCAACAGCCGGTGATTACGTATTAAAGGAAATTGCATCTATTCTTAACGAGTGCATTCGGGAAGATTACGATTGGGCTGCACGTTTGGATAAAGATGCATTTGTTGTTTACTTAAAAAACATTCAAATTAGTGATTTGAATCGCGTTTGTGAAAAAATACAATCGCAAGTTAATGCTTGTAGCTTCCAGTACAATGCCAACACATTACCCGTTACCATCAGTATAGGTGCATCCCATATTTGTTCAAGCAATACTTGTAGTGTAGAAGACATACTCAAGTTTTCAAAAAATTTACTCCTAGAAGCCAAAACTGAAGGTCATAACAATTATGTCAGTAGAGAGGTGACCCAATGAAAGACGTCCTCATAATAGATCAAACGAAACCTGTACGTATACGACTCGTTGATATTTGTAAATCTATGAACCTTGTTGCTCATGAAGCATTTGATAGCACATCTGCCATAAACATATTAAACAAACAAAGTGGAAATATAGGTTTCATCATCATGGAAATCAAGTTTGATCAATTTGATGGATTTGCTTTGTTAGAACGATTAAGACATCAATATGACACTATCCCAATAATGATTTTGACCTCAAGCAACAGGAGAACAGACTTTGTTCTAGGTTTGAAATCTGGTGCAGTGGACTATGTTTTAAAACCCTTTGAAGATATAAACCTCATTACACGAATTTCTAAGTTTTTAAGATCTTCATCTAAGACCTCAGTAGAAGCAAATCAAAATATTGATGTTAATGTAAATATTAAAGACATGATTCAGATGGAAATAAAAAAAGCCCAAAAGGGCAATTATGAGTTTGAATTATTTATGTTGTTACTCTATAAACCTCTGAATGAAATTTCATCTGCCCAAGACGACGAGTATGAATCTTACTTAAACAAAATCTATCCTGAGTTAGAATCAATATTCTGGGAAACAGACCATTTAGCAAAGTTTGGATCACAACTGGTCCTAGGTGTTCTTTCCTTTTGTAATGAAGAAGGCTTCGGTGTTGCCATGAACAAATTGGATGCGAAACTTAAGACTTTACAAGGTGCATCCATGTTCCCTGAAGATTACAAGTGGGCTCTGAGTCACCAACTTATGCCCGATACGAGTAATGCAGATGCAAGTGGAATAATTGATCGCCTTCAGATTGAAGTTCGAAAACAAATTGCACTTGAGAAAAAGTCTACTGAAGATCCAACTCCATAATCACATAATACTGGCCACCTTTTTCAAAGGTTTGGTCAGTTTTTTTGAGTCCGTGTCGCTCATATAGTTGCGTTGCATCTAGACGGGCATTACACCATAAGCGTTTAACCCCATTTTCTTTTGCTTCTTCAATAACCCGTGTAAGTAGTTGAGACCCAATCCCCCTCCCTTGATGAGAAGTGAGCGTCGCAAATTTTCTATACTGGGCACTATGGTCCGTTTCATTAATGAATAGAGAAATCACAGAAACCAGTTCATCACTAGAAAAAGCACCAAAATGAATCCCTTGTGGGTCCTGTTCAAGTTTTATGTACTCTAAAGGACGGTTCGGCCACATAACACAATGTCTTATAAGATACGTTTCTTTATAATCAATTTTTTTAATTATGATCTTGTGATTTTCCATCAACATTCTCCTTCTTATAACGACTATTTAGAGTATATAGCTGCTCATTGCTGCATATACTAAATTATACATATAATGAAAAAAAGGAGCTGATTCACAGCCCCTTCAATAGTTACATTAACTATAACAAATACTCAGTAGAGTCCTTGTTCAGTTCCTTATTTTTTGATATTTAGGATTTGTCTAGCTTCTGCTGGTGTTGCAACTTCACGGTTTAGCTCTTTTGCTATACGAACAACACGTTCAACAAAATCAGCATTTGATGTTGCTTTTACACCTTTAGCAAGGTAGATGTTATCTTCAAATCCAACGCGTACATGTCCACCCATTAAAATTGCCATTGTAGATAGAGGTAACTGAGAACGACCAATTCCCGCTACAGTCCACGTAGCATCTGCAGGTAGCTTATTTACCATAAACATTAGATCTTCTGGTGTTCCTGGGCAGGCGCCTGGAATGCCTAACACAAAATCAAAATGCAGTGGGCCTTCTATTAGACCTTTCTTTTGAAGTGTTAAAGCATTTTGAATCATACCACGCTCAAAAATTTCCATTTCAGGTTTAACACCCAGTTCTTGCATTCGGCCTGCAAACTTTTCAATATACTCTTCAGAGTTCATGAAAACATCTGGACCAAAGTTACAAGTTCCCATAGAAAGTGTCGCCATTTCTGGAGCCAACTCTACAGGTTGTAAACGCTCTTCAGGGCTATGCCATACAGCACCACCTGTTGATGGTTGGAAAATCACATCACATTTAGCTTCTACAAGTTCCTTGATTTCCTTGTACATTTCATATGCCTGAGTTGGTGAGCCATCTGCGTTACGTGCGTGCACGTGAACAATAGATGCACCAGCTTGCCAACACTTATATGCTTCTTCAGCAATCTCAGCAGGTGTGATTGGAAGGTGTGGTTGCTGGTCTCTTGTGACCTCTGCCCCTGTCAAGGCAGCGGTGATTATTAATTTTTCCATGAAGATCCTCCTTATTTACGCTGCTTGTCTTTTGGCGTAACGCAAGTGCCAATCGCTTTACAAACAATAATAGGTTCTTCAAGAACGTCACACGCAGAATCGCTGATATCTGGACGAGGTACAATGACCTTTCTAGCTTCAAATGACATTTTGCGTGAAGAGTTTCCGACCTTGATAATCTCTCCAACTGCTTCAATGTAATCACCAGCATAAACTGGTGCACAGAACTCAACGCTTTCGTAACCAGCAAATAAACCTTCATCACCATCTTGGCGAATCAAAAGTTCTGTTGCTACATCACCGAATAGGTTAAGCATTTTTGCGCCATCAACCAGATTCCCACCATAGTGTGCGTCATGCATGCTCATACGCATACGAATCATTACCTTTTCCATTATAATACCTCCTAGGGACACGACCTTACCGACATCCGTCCCACGATATAAAGGGAAGGTTCTCCTCAATTATAGTATGAAGCCGTATATTTGAAAACCCCGTTTTTAATGAATTTAGACTATTATTCTATTATTTGTTAAGTCAAATACACCTTCGTATTTAACAATGAATCCATTCCTTTTACCGCACTCTTTACAAACTAAAGGAGCTGTTGTTAACAGCTCCTTTAGTAATTTAATAGTAATTTAAATACTAAATTTTAAACTTACTTACTTCTTCGTTTAATGCAGCTGACAGATCATTTAGATTTTCAGCAGCTTTAGCCACTGCATCCACAGCAGCATTTTGTTGTTCCATAGTTGCACTTACTTGCTGACTTGCTGCAGCTGTTTCTTCTGATACTGAGGATATATTAGAGATTGACTGAACGATTGCATTTTTGTCATCCAGCATATCAGTAATAAACAGGTCAATATCTGATATTTGATCAGCAATTCCTGAAACGGCTTTAGATATTTCAGTAAAGCTCATTCCCATTTCGTCAACAGCTTTATATTGTTCATCTGAATTAGCTTTAAAATCATCCATAATTACAACTGTATTTCCGGTTTGCTCTTGAATGAGTGTGATAATACTCCTAATTTCGTCTGCTGAATTAGAAGATTCTTCAGCCAACTTTCTTATTTCATCGGCAACAACAGCAAATCCTCTTCCGTGTTCACCAGCACGGGCAGCTTCAATAGAAGCATTAAGTGCTAACAGATTTGTCTGCTCAGCAATGGAACTTATAGTGCCTAGTATGCCACCAATTGCTTGTGATTTCGTTTCTAAATCACGAATGGCTTCTGAAATTCGTTCTGTAGATTTATTGTTTTCGTCAGATTTAACCCTTAAATCTTGAAGAACTTCTGCACCTTTTTGATTTGTTTTCATTGCACGATCAGCATTCTCAGATATTTCACTTGAATTTTCATGTAGTTTTTCAAATTTCTCATCTAGGTTACCCGTTAGTCTTGCAGCAGCTTCGGTGTCGTGCGCTTGTTCTGTTGCCCCTTTAGCAATTTCATCAACCGTGTTATTCACTTCGTCAGATGAAGCACTGGCTTCTTCTGCACTACTCGCCAATGTTTCAGATGCAAGTGCAACTTCTCCACTTACATTTACGGTATTGCCTAGAAGGTTTCTTACATTAGATACCATGGAGTTAAACTTAACTGCAAGCTCACCAATTTCGTCTTTGGTTTTTACATTAGACACAACGGTCATATCCCCTTGTTCAACACGACTCATGTCATTTACAATCGCACGAATTGGCTTTGTGAGTGAGTTCGCAAAGATAAAGAGGATCACTGCAGCTATTAACAAGGTTACAATACCTGTGATCATAGCAGCATACAACATACTTTCAGTACTCTCACTGATTTCGTCATAATACATTGAAGTCATTATGTACCATTTTGTCGAAGGTAGGTAATCAAACACTGCATATTTGTCAGTTACATCACCATCAGCATTTTTATATTCATAATCTACAATACCGGAAGTTTGTCCAGCTGCAATCACCGCTTGGATTTCATCTACAGGTAGGATGTTCCCAATTTGCGATGGATCCGGATGAGCAACAACCTGCCCCTTATCGTCAAGTACAAATACATATCCTTGTTTACCTACTTTAACCTCTCCAATCATTTCAGAGAAAGCAGACAAGTCTAGACTGGTTGCAACAGCACCAATAAACTTATTGCTCATGTCAAACACAGGTGCCGTACCAGAAATGGCTAAGTTTCCTGTCACAGCATCCGTATACATTGCTGTCCATCCACTTTCACCCGTTTCTTCAGCCAATTTATACCAAGCACGTTGTCTTGGATCATAAGATTCATCAAAGTCATGATGGGGATGAATTCTAATCACACCATCATTGGTCCCAATATAGGTCTGGAATGCACTTGGATAATTGTTGACATAATGTTCAAATAGTCCTACTAAAAAAGGTTCATACTCTGGATGTACAAGGATATCCCTAGCATCTACGTTATCAGCAATCGCTTGAATACCAAACATATAGCCTTCAAACTCTTTTTCAATAGAATGTGCAATTTCAAGATTTAATGATCTGTTAGACTCTATAAAACTCTCATTTAAAATATCAACAGCATTCATGTACGATCCAAAACCCATTACTAAAATCGGCAGAATAATAAGCAATGATACAATACCCAACATTTTGTTTCTAATACCCATAAAACCCTCCATATCCTCTCAACACACTTGTTTAACCCCATTACGTCGATTTACTCGATCTCTATTTATGATTATACCATTTGGTATGTCAACTTGTTACTTTTTCGTAATTGTTTTTCTTTTATTACTTCTGATTTCATCACCCAGTCTCTGACTTAGACTTCACCCGTTTAAGTCTAAAGAAATCCTCACGTTCTTTCTCTTCAAGGGTGTCTTCAATTTGTTTAGCCAGTGCTGCATACTTAGGTATTTGAATCTTTTCTAAAGCATTTGCACGTTTTTGGGTTTTACGAATCTCCATGGCAAGTTTGTAGACTTTAGTTTCAACTTCAGCAAGCTCATAGGTTAGAAAACGAACTTTCCTAAATTTTTGAACAGCTGTATCTAAGGCAGCATTGGTTCTGAAAAAACCATAATTTACTTGAAACTTGTCCTTTTGGTACCGGACTTCTGGTATTTCAACCCCCATTACAGATGTTAATAGTACTTGATAATCTTCTGAATTAGGAATAGAAATAGCTATTTCCTCAACCGTGCTTACACCCAGGGTTACATTGGCAAACCGCAGTGCATCGTAGGCTTCTTTATACACCTCTTTGATTTCTTTTTGAATCCGAGTGGCACGGTCAATAAGACCCATCATCTCGCGGATCAAAACATTTCTTTTTTTATCTAATAAGTCGAAACCCTTTTTCGAAAATCCAAGACGACTTTTAGCCTTTATTAAATTTGCTTTTGTAGGTGCTTGGCTTTGATTCATCTCATCACCTTCTATGCTGTAACTTGGTAATGTGCTTCAATAAGCTCTTCACTTAATCGATCCAGTTCAGACTTTGGTAAGATGGATAAAATCTCCCATGCAATATCTAAACTTTCTTTTACAGTCCTGTTTTCATCCATTCCTTGAGTAACAAATGTTGTCTCAAAGGCACGACCAAACTCCATATATTTCTGATCTACTTTTGATAAATCATTTTCACCAATGATTTGGGCAAGTGCGCGAATATCTTGGACTTTTGAGTAAGATGAAAACAGCTGATTGGCCACATCTGGATGTTCTTTGAAGGTATATCCTTCACCTATGCCATCCTTCATGAGTCGAGATAATGATGGCAGTACGTTTACAGGAGGATACACATTGTCATAGTACAAGTCTCTACTCAGTACAATTTGACCCTCTGTTATATAACCTGTTAAATCAGGTACTGGATGGGTTATATCATCATTTGGCATGGTTAAAATCGGCAAATAAGTTATTGACCCAGGTCGGTTTCTTAACATTCCTGCGCGTTCATATAACATGGCTAAATCCGAGTACAAGTACCCCGGATACCCTTTACGGCTTGGTACTTCTTCTCTTGCAGAAGACACTTCTCTTAGCGCCTCACAGTAAGATGTAATATCGGTCATAACCACCAAAATATTGTATCCTTCTTCAAAAGCCAGGTACTCAGCGGCAGTTAAGGCACACCTTGGTGTACTCACACGCTCAACAATAGGGTCGTCTGCTAAGTTAATAAACATGACCACATTTTCTTGAGCCCCTGAAGATTCAAAACTCTTTTTAAAAAATGCAGCGTCATCATGTTTAACGCCAATGGCAGCAAAGACCACTGCAAACTTTTCATCTGAATCCTCGCTGATTTGAGCCTGCCTTACTATTTGAGCCGCCAGTTCGTTATGGGGTAGACCATTGCCCGAAAAGATGGGAAGTTTCTGCCCCCTTATGAGGGTGGTTAAGGTATCAATGGTTGATATCCCAGTTTGAATATAATTCTTAGGATATTTACGTGCAACGGGGTTAATCGGACGACCATTTATGTTATACATCTGTCCAGAGTATATTTCACCCCCATCATCTATAGGGTGTCCAACCCCATTAAAAGTACGACCCAAAATCTCATGAGACAGACTTATTTCAAAGGGTTTTCCAGTAAAACTCACCGACACATTTTCAGTAGAAAGGCCCGATGTGCCTTCGAATACCTGAGCGATGACTCGGTCACCATCAATACGAATGACTTTACCCATTCGGTATTCGTCTCCACCCACTTTTATACGCACCACTTCTCCGTAAGAAGCCCCTTTAACGCCTGATAGAATGATGAGGGGCCCTTCAATTTTGTCCAGTGATAAATATTCACGTTTCATGACCATGCCCCCTAACTTTCTGCATATTGAACTATAAGTTCATTGTAGTATTCTTCAACTTCTTGTCTCAAACGACCAATGCCACGTAAATCTTCATTTGGAATGGTATATTTCATTTTCATGACTTTACTAAAGAGCTCATCATCCTTGGCCTTTGATATAGGCACCCCTAAGTTAATGGCTTCCTTTGCTCTGTCATACAAATACTTGATCATTTCAAGCATAAGGTGTTGTTTGGGAAGTGGAACATAGGTGTCATCTGCATGGAAGGCATTTTGTTGCAAATAACCAATTTTAACAACCTTTGATATTTCTAGTATCAATCGTTGGTCATCAGGAAGTACATCCTCACCAACAAGGGCAACGATGTCTGCAAGTTTATTCTCTTCAAACAAAATACTAATCATCTCATTACGCAGTTCAATAATGTCGCTACTCACATTTTCCGTGTACCACGGCGATAAAATTTTAATGTATCCACTATAAGAGGACAACCAATTAATGGATGGATAATGCCTTGCATAAGCCAACTTCTTATCTAAAGCTAAAAAAGCATTCACAAATCGCTTTGTATTTTCGGTAACTGGTTCTGAGAAATCCCCACCCGCAGGTGAAACTGCACCAATGATCGTCACCGATGCTTCTTGGTTATTCAAAGTTTCCACATAACCAGCCCGTTCGTAAAACTCAGCTAATCGGGATGGAAGGTATGCAGGATAACCTTCTTCTGCTGGCATCTCTTCTAACCGGCCTGATATTTCTCTTAAGGCTTCAGCCCATCTGGATGTGGAATCTGCCATTATGGCTACATGGTAACCCATGTCCCTGTAATACTCAGCCAGGGTTATACCTGTATAAATACTTGCTTCACGTGCTGCTACTGGCATATTAGAGGTATTGGCTATTAAAATTGTACGCTCCATAATGGGTTTATTGGTTTTAGGGTCAATAAGCTTTGGGAACTCTTCAAGTACATCTGTCATTTCATTGCCACGTTCACCACAGCCAATATACACAATAATATCCGCATCTGACCACTTAGCCAGTTGGTGTTGGGTCATGGTTTTACCCGTGCCAAATCCACCCGGTATTGCCGCTGTCCCACCTTTTGCAATAGGAAAGAATATATCAAGTACCCTTTGTCCAGTTACAAGAGGTTTAGATAACATCATACGTTCATGAACGGGTCTTGGATGACGTACAGGCCATTCTTGGTACATTTTTATCTCATGTGTATTTCCTTTTTTATCTTTCAAAACCACAATCACATCATCAATGGTATAAGTACCACTGGCTTTAACATCAACTACCACACCAGAAATTTTGGGTGGAACTAAGACCCTGTGTTCTATTAAGCTGGTTTCTTGAACACGTCCCACCACTTGTCCTTGTTCTAGTTTTTGACCTAACTCTGCGTCAATCTGTATCATCCACTCTTTTTCAAAATCGATAGAAATAAGACCAATTCCTTCTGGAATAAAGTCCGCACATATTGAATTAATTTTATATAGTGGACGTTCAATGCCGTCGAACATATTTCCAATAAGGCCAGGCCCAAGTTTTAAAGACAAAGGACGTCCTGTGGATACAACTTCCTCTCCAATACAAAGTCCTTCAGTTTCTTCGTAAACTTGAATTGTTCCTACATCACCATCTAAAGAAATGACTTCACCAATGAGTTTTTTGATACCCACAGTAACCATTTCACGCATTTTAAAAGATCGCATGCCCGAAGCTTTAACAACGGGTCCATTTATCATCTGAATAGCAGCGCTGTTATGCATGTGCATCCCCCGCTTCATTTATAATGTCATACACGAGCTGTCCCATAAATCGAGTGTTGTCTTCAATAACTGCAGCCAGGGAAAAATCAATTCGTACCGACCGCTGGCCATCGTATACAACAAATCCACCTATGATGTCTTCATCGGTAGAAACCAATTTTATTTGCTTTGTTTTATATCCCGCCTTATGCAGGGACTCTTCAATAATATCTCCATATGCATGGTGGTCTTGTTTGGTTAACTCCACAATCACACAATCAAACTCATGGAATTTTTCTAAAGTTGCTTTTAAGTTATCTTTAAGGAACATGGCATATATTTCAGATTCAACAAACAAATGAATCCTATCTTTAACCGCTTCAATCAACTCATCAATCAAAGTATGTCGTCTATATAAAACCTTGCTTTTACTATCACTTTTAGCTTTGGATATCATTTGCTTCTTTTCAGTTTGTGCCTTGTCTTCCATTTGATGAATGAAGTTTTCTCTTTTTTCTACAGTGGTGATTTCGAACTCAGCAAGTGCCTTCTTTTGGTCTTCATCCAAGGCTTTTATACGTTCTTCATATTTATCCACAACTTTTTGGAGCACCGCCACACGGAATAGATCTAATTTGTCATCAATGGTTATCATGTCATCACCTTCTTTTCGTATGACTTCTAAAACTTCAGCCCAATAGACTCACGAATGTACCTTGCCATTCTATCTTCATCTGCTGAGTCTGTTGTCCCAGGAATTTGAATAATCAATGTTTCTGACTCAACAAGCTTTCTTTCCATGATTTCATCTTCTGCTGCCTTCATTACTCCACCCGTTATCATTATGATCCCAATCATAGGATCAGCAATAAGGGCATCTATTTTCTTTATAATGTCTGAGCTTTTAGTAAGTAGAGATCCACTGATCCCAGTTAATCGCATCCCAATGAGTGTCTCTTTGTTGTCGCTAATCAGATAAGATTTCATACACCCTCACCTCTTTATAGACGACCTAAGATAAGTATTGAAATAATCAGTCCATATATAGCAATACCTTCTGCTAGACCTACAAAAATAAGTGTTTTACCTAAAATTTTAGGGTCTTCACTCACTGCACCAAGGGCTGAGGACCCTACAGCACCAACAGCATAACCTGCACCAATTGTTGCAAATCCAGTACTGAGTGCTGCTGCTATGAATCCCATTCCAGAAGCACTGGCAATACCATCTTCTGCCGCAGCAAAGGCCATATCAGGTACTAGGAGTCCAATAGCCAATAACATAAGTGGGACATAACCCACCAAATTCCACTTAAGTATACGTCTTAGTTTTTCTCGACTTGCTTCTTTATTTATAAGCACTACACCAGCCATAATGGTTGCAAATACAACAGTCATGCTCATTCCTAATATAATTTTCATATTGTCCTCCTCAGTTTATGAATTGTATCACTGGTCCATACGCACACTTGCAGGTTCAAAAGGTATGCCTTCCCCTGTATAGTATTTGCTAAAGAGTTCGTAATACACCAATCTCAGTCCTTGAATAAATACGATCAAACCTTCTAGGAATATGACAATTAAATTGCCTATTATAAACATGGATATATCCCCAGCGAGGGTACCGATAATGCTTGCCATGGTATGAAATGCTATAAACAAACCTACATGGTTCAGGGCAAATGCCCCTACACGAATAAAAGAAATACTATTTGATAACATACTTAAAAACGTTTCTAATATGTCAAAACCACTTTCAACATAGTATTCACTTAAGGATTCATGGTGCAGAGGTCTGTGTCCAGAGACATAATTGGCAAGGGGTTCTCTAAAAATAATCACCAGTACTGAACACACCACCAAAGGTGTAAATAGACCAGAATACGCAAGCAAACGCGGTTCAAACCTTCCCAAAACTAGGCCAACCAGAGATGTATATAAAACAAGGCCCGCCAAGCCATTTCTGCCAAAATACCCTTCCTTCAGGTCATTGATCTTTAACTTATTAAAAATGCTGTAGCCAAAACTCACATAAAGCAGAACAAGTCCAATTATGATGGAGGACATCAGTACTGTATTGATGTTTTCTATCGGTCTTAAAAAGAAATATTCTGCTGCGTGTTCATTACCTGTTACAGTGGCTACGAAGTGAGAAATTACATGTTCATAACCGAAGATACTGTCATATAGGATTCCAAATAACATGGAGCTAATTCCTAACCTTGAAAGAATTCCGCCATATAAGTTTTCTGGATTACGTCTAACCATGTAAAGTCCAGCCAGGTATAAGACGAGCCCTTGTCCTAAATCCCCAAACATTGCTCCAAACAAGAACATGTAGGTTAATCCTAAAAAAATAGTAGGGTCTACTTCGGTATAAGAAGGTGTGCCATACATTTCAACCAGTAACTCAAAAGGTTTAAGTAGCTTAGAGTTTTTGAGCTTGGTTGGGGGAATATGTCTTTTGGCTGTATCTTCAAGTTTCTTAAATGCAACTATTATGTTGTAGCCAATATCTTCAAGTGATCGCTGTATATAGGCTTCATCTCCTTCTCCTATCCATCCTGACAGATAGAAGAAACTGTTGGTACAAGCTACTTTCGTTTTAAGTGCTGTTACAGACTGTTCCATTGCCATTCTGGAGTAACAACATGCTATAGGGTCTGCGTAAAGTGCCTTACTTTCTTTAATTTGTTCATTTAAATCAAATATAGTCCGTTCAATTTCATCTATTCTCAGATGCATGTGTTCTAACATTTCAGATACTGGACCTAAGTATTTATTTAGTATTTCGACTTCAGTAAAGTAAACTGATTTTAGAATCCGGTTGGTTTCCGTTTCTAAGGATTTAGGCGAAATAATTAAGTATGCTTCTTCATCATCGAATGGACCAATGTGCATGGCAGCGGCAGAAACATTCTCATAATTCATGGTGAACTTTGTCCTGTTTTCTTTCTTTAAAGTGCCCAGTTTCATTGAAAAATACTTCATGGTGTGTACATCTTTTAAGTTGATATCCACCTCAGATAATCCTTCAATAATTTTAAAGCGCTTTAATTTGCCTAACTCCTCTTCAAGTTTTCTTTTTTCGTCATTTACTGCTTTAAAACCCAAAAATATTTTGTCAATTTCTTCTTCTACATCACCATATTCATACATACCTTCAAAATGCTCTAGTTTTATCTCACGCGGAATATCCATTAGGACCATAAGTTCTTCTAACTCCTCTTGGATTTTCTTAAAACTTTTGTCCGTCCTAAAGGGTTTGATCATACACATATTCATGATTTCTTCAAGATTCTCTTCAAGCATGTTTAGGGTAAAGTTACTTTCATCAATTTCAGTCATGGCATCAATCAAATGGACATTTTCCATCAGAACAATCTTGCGAAGTATTTGGTCTAAATAGTCTTGATGTGCCACTAGATTCATTAATTTCATTTTCTCAACTGCCACTGTATTCCCCCCTTCCAACACTTGTGGATGGCTCGTCCATCCTAACAAGATATTTTTTTATTTCAGATTTTTCAAAGCCATACCTTTTTGCTTCAAATATGGCAAACAAATCTCGAACTTCATATTCAATTTGGTGCATATACACCATGGACTCAATAATGTTCATATGGTTGGTTTTCTTAAGGTGCATAAACTCTTTATATATATACCGCTCCATATTCAGTTCCATAAACACTTCAAAATCTTTATCTCCAATTAAAAAACCGTATGGACTCTTTTTTATATACGAAACCGCTTCATCCATAGTACTTGCGTAACATAAGGTTTTAAGAGTTTTATACTTTAAGGCATGCCCTCCCATTAAGGTATAGTTGAGAAGTTCCTCAGACGACAAGTTATAAAAACGTCGTCCTCTATATAACCACTGTAAGTTCAGTATATCTGTGTTCTTCCCTAGTATTTCTTTTAATGGTTTTTGGTCTGCAGGCGCCAGTTTATCTACTTGTGCATTTAACTGCCTGAAATAATACCGGTCCAAATTCATTTCTATATAAAATATACGCCTCTCCGGTGGATCGTTTAGGTAATACTGAATCAACGCCTGATAGGGGGTTCCATCTAAGGCTGAAACCAGTTCTTCTAAAGATGTGGCCTGGATTAGCTTGTCGTAATCAAAACTCTTACCCACACCTAAAATCACCATATGACTCAACATGTTTTCTAAACTTTCATTTCTATCTAAAGCCCTAATAAACAGTTTCAAATCTTCAACTTCGTAACGCATGAATAAGATTCTAAAGAGTTTTTTATAATCATCTACGAAATAATGGATAAATCCCTGAAGTTTTTTAAAAAGGGTTTTTCTAAAAATAACTTCAAGTTCTTCTATACTTGCTTGTTCTGACTCTACCAAGTCTAAAACCTCTTTATAACTTGTTTTGTTCTTTAAGTAGGTGACCATTTCCGAGAGATCAGACATGTCTAATAGCCTTTGGTAATCCCGGTCTTGTAACAGCTGACCTTCCAGGGCTCGAATTTTAGTATTTATGGCTGCAAACCGTTTGACACTGCCCATTTCAGCCTCCTAATCCAGATCTTTCGATTGACTCATAACCACTTCAAACAACCTGATAAAGACCTTCTCTACCATTTCTTCTTTGTGCTCTTCAAGAAGTTGGTTTAACCGTTCACACTCTGCGTCTCCGTTTTCTTCAATGGATTTGGCTTCTTGCCTTGCTTGATCTAATATGACATCATACTTCTTTTTTGCGTCTTTTCTGGCTTGCTTCATAATGGAAAACTCCATATCTTTTTTGAGTTTTTTTAGTTCGTCATATTTTTCTCTTTCTGTTTTAATCGCAAGACTTTCTACCTCTATGGACTTATTATCAATCTCAATAATTTTCTTTAAAGTTTCTTCTATCATTTTGGCTTGCATGTCATCACCTCACAGAAGACTTCTACACTTGATTTGATAAACCTTCAAAATATTCTGATAATTATATTTTGAAGCCTTCTACAACATATGGATATAATACCCTTTCTTCACATAAAATTAACGGGTATAGCTCATATAAAGCCATACCCGTCTGTATTTTACTAATCTGCAAGTCGATGTAATTGATTAAGAATACCAACAACCTCTTTAGAAACATCATCCATGTCACTAAGCAGGTCTTCTGCTTTTTGCTTCTGATCCTTTTTATACGCCTGAACGGCTTCCATTGCAAGATCATGAAGTCTTTTATGAGGTCCGTTCATTTCGTTTACTAAATTAGTGAATGCAGGGTTTTCTGTACCTCGTGTTGCAATCCAACGTCCTAAGCGACACTTAGTGTGGTCTCCCATTTTTGAAGGGTCAATTTTATCGTAGCCAAGAATCATATTGTAGATTCTCCAGCGCCAATTCAAGTGGTCTGTAATACAGATATCTATTGCTTCTTTATCTGAAATAACCTCTGATTGATTGTACATGTCTTTACGAATATCATCGATACCAACAGAAATGTCAAACATAGCTTGACCTGTTCTGATACATTCACTATATAGTTGTTTGGTAGCATCGTTGATTTGAGTTAAATTACTTGCAACTTCTTCAGAAACAGCTGTTTGCTGGTCAATACTTGTGCTAATTTGGTTCATGTTAGACTGGATACCTTCTACACCATTCACAGCTACACCTATGGCTTTGGTTGCCTCTTCAACCCTTGTTTTACCTTTTTCAAAGCCTTCTCTAGACTGCTCCATAGACTTAACAGCTTCACTTATTTGTCCACGCAATTCATCTATACTTGACTGTATAAAATCAACTGATTCTTTTGTGCTTTCAGCTAATTTCTTAATTTCCTCAGCAACAACAGAAAAGCCTTTGCCAGCTTCCCCTGCACGTGCTGCTTCAATAGACGCATTCAGTGCAAGAAGATTGGTCTGGTCTGCTACAGACTTGATCAGTTCCACCATTTCATCTATTTTTCGCGTTTTGTCTCTTACCCCTTCAATCTGGTGGTTGGTTTCCATAACCTGATCAAAAGATAACTGAACATATTCGAAAGCTTCCATAACTTGATCCATGCTCGAACGTGTTCGCATGACCGTTTCATCTGCTGCCTTTGTTGAATCTGATACAAAATGTGCCACATCTTCAATTGTAGCAGACATTTCTTGACTACTCGCAGCAACGGTTTCTACTACTTCTGCTTGTTCATTTACATCATTTATCATATCTTTGACAAAATCCATTTTCATCATAAATCGCATAAGCTCATTGGTATCCATTAGAAGAGGAACGTGGTTTGGGCAGTTTCCACAAACCATCTTCTCCATTGCATTTCTAACATAGTCAGGAACTTTTTCGTTTGGGTCATCCCACTTGATTTCTTCACTTTGGACTTTTTCAAACCACAACTTTAACTGCACATTTTCCGATCCAGCTCGTGCTGACTCTGACTTATTTTTACGACCAAACATACCAAATCCACCCTTCTTCTCTGACTGTTAAGCACCTATCGCCCAATTTGCTTAAACAAGTCTATGTATTGTTCTATAATTGTCATAGCATTTATATTTATACCACTTGGTTTGTCATTATATTCACTATGCACAAGGGTTTGGTTAGTACATAAGTCACATTTTTACCCGATCGAATCTCGTATTGAAGCTATAAATTTTCCTATTTCCTTAGCTGCATCTTCTTTTCCAGCCTCTTTTGCTATTTTGCAAATTTTACTTCCAATAATGACACCATCTGCATAACTTGATGCTTCTTTTGCCTTCTGTGGTGAATCGATCCCAAAACCAGATAATATCTTACGATTGGTTTGTGATTTTAGTTTCTTATAGTTGTCAATAACACGTTGGTCCACACTTGTGTTTTCGGTGCTACCAGTAATTCCTGCATAATTAACCGAATATATCAGTCCATCCGACCGTTTTGCAATCTGTTCAAGTCTTTGTTTTGAAGTTGGAGATGTAAAGGCTGCAAGTGTTAGGTCGCCAAAATCATGTTCATTTTTAAGTTCCTCTTGGGCTTCAAGTGGTAAATCTGGAATGATCAGCCCTTGTATGCCTGCAGATACTGCGTCATTAATAAACTGTTTTACACCATACCCAAAGAGTGTATTTAGATAAGTTAGGACATATACAGGTACATCCAGGGTTTCGGTTGTCAACTTACAAAATGCTAGGGCTTTTGAAGGTGTCATCCCCTCTTTTATTGCAAGCTCTGCAGTTTCTCTTAAAATCAGACCATCTGCAAGTGGGTCAGAATGTGGGATTCCAAGTTCTAAGTAATCTGCACCTGAGTTTACAGCTTCTTTTAAAATTTCTAATGTAGTTTCATCATCAAACTGGCCTAACATAAAAAATGGCATTAGTATTTTTCTCTCACACATATTAAACACCTCCCATAACCGTCTGCATATCTTTGTCTCCTCGCCCTGATAAGTTTACAAGTACAACCTTGTCTTTTGAAAGTGTTTTAGCAAGTTGCATAGCTCCCGCTAGGGCATGTGAACTCTCAAGTGCAGGAATAATACCTTCGAGTCTACTCAACTTATGGAATGCATCAATCGCTTCATGGTCGCGAACGCATTTGTAATCTGCCCGTTCTGACGCGTATAAGTATGCGTGTTCAGGTCCAACGCCAGGATAATCTAATCCTGCTGAAACCGAATGTACTGGATCAATATGTCCGTTTTCATCGTGTAACAACATAGTACGCATCCCATGAATAATCCCATCTCGACCTAAGCCCATTGTGCGTGCATGTTTTCCTGTTTCATCAGTGAGACCTCCCGCTTCTATTCCTAACATTTTTACAGATACATCATTAATGAATGGATAGAACAAACCAATGGCATTGCTCCCGCCACCCACTGAGGCAACTAGAAGATCTGGAAGTTTACCGGTATACTCTAACATTTGCGCTCTAGCCTCCTCACCTATTATTTTCTGGAATGATCTAACCATTAATGGATAGGGATGAGGCCCTACAACAGAACCAATAACATAAAATGTTTCATCTGCTTGTGCAACCCAGTCTCTAATTGCTGCACTTGTTGCTTCTTTCAAAGTTCCCGCCCCTTCTGAAATGGGTTTAACTTGTGCACCTAAAAGCTCCATTCTTTGAACATTAGGGGCTTGGCGTTCAATATCTTCTATGCCCATGTACACTGTACAAGGCAAATTAAACAAGGCACATACGGTTGCTGTCGCCACACCATGTTGGCCCGCTCCGGTTTCCGCAATGATTTTCTTTTTGCCCATTTTCTGTGCAAGTAATATTTGCCCCAAAACATTATTTAACTTATGGGCACCTGTATGGTTTAAGTCTTCTCTTTTTAGGTAGATTTGAGCACCACCAACAGCCCGACTTAACCGCTTTGCGTGATAAACTGGCGTAGGACGTCCTGCATAGTGTTTAAAAAGGTCAGCCAAATCTGACATAAAAGATTCATCTTCAATAGCATGATAAAATGCTTCTTCTAAATCTTGAAGGGGTTGCATTAATGTTTCTGGGACAAATCTGCCTCCGTACTTACCAAAATACCCTGTATGTTTTTCCATTGTCTACCTCACCTTCGCTACGTAATTTACAAATGCCCGCATTTTTTCAGGATCTTTAACCCCATGTGTTTCAACTCCAGAACTGACATCCAAAACGTCAGGGTCTAAGATTTGAACACACGCCTCTAAGTTTTGAGTACTTAAACCTCCAGCTGCAACTCTTTTAAATGCACCACTTGGAAGCGGCTTCTCCCATTTAAAGCTTTTCCCTGTGCCCCCAGCCATTTCTTTGCTAAAGGTGTCAAAAACAACACCAGATGCACTTGATGGTATATTTGAGTCCAGTATTGTTTCATCTGCTACTGACTTTGACTTCCACACAACCCGGTTTTCAGGATAATCTTTTTCATCTTCCTCACCATGAAGCTGGACAATATCTAATCCACAAAGTTCTGCAATACGTTCAACATCTTCTTTATCTTTATTCACAAAGACACCAACAGCCTTAATGTGTGGGTCCAGTGTTTCAATAAGTTTTTTTGCTTGCTCAACACTGACTTGACGTTTGCTTTTAGCAAAAACAAAACCGGCATACTCAACTTGAAGACCATTTACTACACGGACATCACTCAGTCTTTTAAGTCCACAAATTTTAACTTTTACCTTGTCTTTACATCCAGTAAAATTCTTCATAAAGCCGTCTGTTTCATCTGTCATTAAAGTCTCACCCACCAAAAATGCATGGGCGCCCTGGGCTGATAAAAGCATTAAGTCATCCACTGTTTTTATGCCACTTTCACTCACCACAAATCGACCTTTGGGTATGAGTGCTGTAAGTCTGTTTGTGACCTCAATGTCGGTTTTAAAGGTTCTTAGATTTCTATTATTAATCCCAATCATCGCTTCAGGAAGTTTAAGGGCTTTCATCACTTCAATTTGATTATGTGCCTCAACAAGAACATCTAAATCGAGGGACCGTGCGTACCTATAAAACTCAAATAGTTTATCTTGATCCAGTATGCTAGCAATTAAGAGAACCGCATCGGCTCCACTTAATTTTGCAAAGTCTATTTGAATTTTGTCTATGATAAAGTCTTTACATAAAATGGGTAAAGTTGATGTTTGAGCTACCTTCTTAAGGTCTTTTAAACTGCCTTTAAAATATTCTGGTTCTGTTAGGACAGACAAGGCGGACGCCCCACCATTTTCATATCTTAGAACCTGTGCTTTGGGATCTGCTTCCACTCGAATGTCTCCCTTTGAAGGAGATGCCCGTTTAAACTCTGCAATTATTGCCCTATCTGCATTTGGTTTTTGCAAAGCCGCTTTAAACCCCAATCGTATTCTGCGTTTTCTTACCTTAGCTTGCCTTTGTATTTCCTGGCGTTGCGCCCTGCTATATCCCGCTTTTACAGCTTCTATACGCATTATGCGTTTGGAGACAATCTCCTTTAAAATATCATGCATGTTAGACTCCTAACCTTCCAAGATCTTTGAGGTATTAATGACCAAACCCTCTAACGCACCCAGTGCATTTCCATTTCTTAAACTCTGCTTTGCTAAATGAATCCCCTCAAAAATGTCTTTGGCTTTTTGAGCAACAAACAAAGCCGCACCTGCATTTAAAACAACCGCATCCCTGTGTGCAGAAGGTTCATTTGACAATACCGACCGCATAATTTGAGCATTCATACTCGCTGAACCCCCAACCAAAGCTGCATCGGGTCTAGGCTCAATGCCAAGCGACTGTGCGTGTATTTCTAACTTTTCCATTTCAGATCCATTCACAAAAATCCCTCGGTTAACACCTTCAAGGGTTAACTCATCTAATCCATTTTCACTACATACCAACAAAGTCCTAGGCAGTTCCATTAACTTTGCTGCTTGAGCCATGTCCATAAGTTTTGATGGATCACCTACCCCAATGACTTGACCTGTTAACTTCACAGGATTACATAGAGGTCCAACTAAGTTAAATATGGTTCTAAATCCAAGTGCCCGCCTAACAGGCATAACACTTGCCATACTTTTGTGTATGGATGGCGCGTAAAAGAAGCCTAGACCTGATTTTTTTAATGCCTTCAATGAATCATCTTCTGATAGATTTACATTCACGGATAAAGCCTCAAGCACATCTGCACTTCCCGATTTGCTTGTAACAGACCGATTACCATGTTTAGCGACTTTCCCACCAGCACCTGCAACAACAAATGCCGCAGCGGTGGATATATTAAAACTGCCTGATCCATCTCCACCTGTGCCACAAGTATCAATGACGCTTCCTTCTACACAGGTTTGTCTGGTTCTACTTTTCAGGGCAAGAGCAGCGCCTGCGATTTCTTGTGGAGCCTCTCCTTTTACTTTTAATGCAGTGAGTATACTGGCCATTTCTATCTCACCTACATGACCATCTAAAAAAGATTCAAACATGGACCGCGCTTGGTTCAAACTCAAATTTTCACCTTGAACTAACAAGTCTAATAGTGTTTTCATACTGCAACTCCTTTATTAAAGCTCTGTGCCTGATCTAAAAAATTCTTAAAAATGGTCATGCCCCCTTGTGTGCTATAAGATTCAGGATGGAACTGAACACCGTATAGAGGATACATTTTATGTTTTACTGCCATAATTTCATTTTTGTCATCTGTTGATATAACCTCAAGGGATTTTGGACATGAGTCTTTTTCAATGACCAAAGAGTGATACCGCACTACATTTATTCTTCTCGGAAGATCCCGAAACAAACTTTCTCCCAACAATGAAATTGAACTCACTTTACCATGTAATTGTTGATGTGCCTGTTCTACACGTCCACCCTCTACAAGGCCAATAGCCTGATGTCCAAGACAAACACCTAAAATTGGATACTTGTCTTTATATGTGCGAATGACTTCACAGGTTAAGCCAGCATCTTGCGGATGGCCTGGACCAGGAGATAAAACAATGGCTTTGGGTTTTATAACATCTATCTCTTCAATTGAAAATGCATCATTTCTCCAAACGGTTATGGCCTCTCCTAGCTGACCAAAATACTGGACTATATTAAATGTAAATGAGTCATAATTGTCTATTACTAAGATCATTTTACTTTTCTCCTTTCATAAACTCCGCCAACTCGACTGCCCGCATAATACTTGCTGACTTGTGTATTGTTTCTTCAAATTCAGCCTGAGGGTCAGAGTCCTGTACAATGCCAGCGCCAGCCTGAACAGATACTTTGCCATTTTTCATAACCGCCGTTCGAATGGCAATACATGTATCCATATCTCCATTTGTGCCAATCCATCCTACCGCCCCTGCATAAAGACCTCTTTTTACAGGTTCGTTGTTTTCTATAATGGACATGGCTTTAATTTTAGGCGCTCCTGACACTGTGCCAGCTGGGAAACAAGCTTTGAAGACATCTATTGCCGATTTTTCCTTATCTACTTGACCGGTCACTTCTGACACAATATGCATAACATGAGAGAAGCGCTCAATTGTTTTAAACTTGGGGACCTGTACTGTTCCATACGCTGAAATCCGTCCAATGTCATTACGAGCGAGATCAACCAGCATTAAATGTTCTGCATTTTCTTTCACATCTTCAATGAGCTTTTTTTCGTTTTGAACATCTTCTTCTAAGGTCTGCCCCCTTGGTCTGGTTCCAGCTATTGGGTGAATGGTAACAAGGTTCCCTGTCAAATTCACCATCGTTTCTGGAGATGCACCCACCACCTGTGTCTCCCCTAAATCAAGTACAAACATATAGGGGGATGGATTGATGTGTCTTAGTGTTTGATAAAGTTCAAGGGCGTTCAGATCTGTTTTTTTACTTAAACGTCTTGATAGAACAATTTGAAAACTGTCCCCTTTTTTTATATGTTCTTTGGCTGTTTTGACACCCTGCTTAAACTTGTCTTCGGTCATTTCAGATGTCCAGGATTCAACACATATATCTGAACCTGCTTTTAATTTGCATATGTTTTCATCGAGTTCTTCATTGCTTTTAATGGGTGGACTAACATTCAAGCCGCCATTTATATAGTTTTTAAGCGTATCTACAAGTTTGCTTGTGTCTGTGTCTGGCTTTTTTTCTCCTTTTAACTCATCTAGGCTCTCTTCTATTTGTAATACTATAAGCTCTACCCTGGATTTTTCCCGGTCTATGATAATGAGGTGCTGGGGTAACATCAGATGTATGTCGTCAAAATCACCCGTTTTCTCTTGATCAGATATGTTTTCAATATGTCGAATTGAGTCGTAGCCCAGATATCCCGCTAAGCCACCACTTGAAAACGGTAAATCCCCTAAGGTATGCCCCCCGCCAATAAGCAACTGTGTAATTACATCAAATGGGTTGCCTTTGAGGACCACTTCATGCCCAGACTTTTGAATAATCACCTGATTATCACGCGCTTTAAGTTCTAGAAGTGGGTGGGTTCCCATCAAAGTAAAACGTCCTATTTCACCGCATTTGTCAGCACTTTCAAATAAGAAACTATTTTCATTGCCTTTTAAGATTTGGTAGAGTGCCAAGGGATCTGGCGTGGTTTTGTAAGTGAAGGTTTTATGCATTTTCCTGCTTATTTTTATGTTCATTGTCTGTTCCTCCAGTTCTGTTGGTTGAGTTGGGATTTTTTAGTTTGGATAGTGCCTAATGAAAATCTGTTCCGAAATGCCCGGCGCATAAGAAAGACACCTCGCCCCATTACTGGGACGAAGTGTCTTCGCGTTGCCACCCGGCTTAAATGTTATTGTTATATTGGACAAGCTCTCAGGACTTATTCTGTACTTATTGTTAGCGAAGATTCTTTAGATAATTTTTATTACTAAAGAGCCGCCTCCATAATACAGATTTTTGAACAAAAAAATACACACTCCATCCCATATGGGACGAACTGTGTTTCATTCGTTATGCCACCCAAGTTATATAACTTTTGCATTTCACTCTGTAAATACGGTCTTTCGACGATATTTGTGTTTGGTAACAGGGTTTAACCTCCCCGACTCATGCTACTCCCAAAGTGTTTCACACGGCTTCTCATGGACCCATTCGTCAGCAGTTTGTGTACCGGCTCCCACCTGCCCCGGCTCGCTTAGACCTTCCCATACTGATTACTCTTTCCAATCTTTGAATTTATACTTATATTCACTTCCCCGATTGATTCGGAGTATTGATGTTTATTCTAAAGGCGAAGTAATATTCTGTCAACAATTTTCTATATTTTCTATAGAAAATTGGCAGGGTGCTAATTTTGTACTTTTATAAGGCTATATTGTCTTCTATCTTTGAATACATGTTGCTTCTTCCATCAAAGCACACTTCATATTTCAATTACTCATTAATATAACTTCATCCACTCCACTAAATAAATTAAAGAGGTGCCCTTAGACACCTCTTCATAATATACTCTTAAACTTAATTTAGATTTTATCCTTCGCACTATACTTAGTATGAAGCAGCTCATGTGCTTTTTCACCATAAGGTTTGCCAAGGTATTCTTCGTAAATCTTCTTAATCATAGGATTGTCGTGAGACTTACGTCGTGTCTTCATGCGGTCTTCAGAGTAAATCGCTTCAACACGTTTACGAATAATATCCATGTCACCATGATGGTAAGGTTGTCCACCACCACCGATGCAACCACCAGGGCAAGCCATGATTTCAATTGCATGGTACTTAGATTTACCTGACTGAATATCTTCAAGAAGCTTTCTTGCGTTGCCAAGACCATGAGCAATACCGATATTAACATCTAAATCGCCAATCTTAACAGTGGCTTCACGAATGCCATCCAGGCCACGTAATGCGTGGTAGTCTACTTCATTGATTTCCTCACCCGTGATCCATTCAGCTGCAGTACGAACCGCTGCTTCAATTACACCACCTGTAGCGCCAAAGATGACACCAGCACCTGTTGATTCACCAAGAAGGGAATCGAAATCACTTTCAGGCATAGACGCATAGTCAATCCCAGCTTCTTTTAACATAGCGCCAAACTCACGTGTTGTGACAACGATATCAACGTTTTGCTTTTCATCACCCGATAATTCAGAACGTGCAGCTTCTGCCTTTTTTGCCAGACAAGGCATAACAGAAACAACAACCATATCTTCTGGGTCTACGCCAACTTTTTCAGCGTAATAGGTTTTCGCCATAGCACCTAACATAATTTGAGGTGACTTACACGACGAAGGAATATCCAGTAAATCAGGGAATTGATGTTCGAAGAACTTAACCCAAGCCGGACAGCAAGATGTCAGAATTGGAAGGGTCCCATTGTGTTCAATACGGTGAACCAGCTCAGAAGCTTCCTCCATAATTGTTAAATCGGCAGCCCAATCTGTATCAAAGATTGCGTCAAAACCCATTCTTCTTAAAGAAGCAGCTAATTGACCTGTTGTAATTGCACCCGGTTCCATCCCAAACATTTCACCGATTGCTACTCGAATAGCTGGTGCAACTTGAACCACTACATGTTTTTTAGGGTTAGCAAGTGCAGACCAAACTTTCTTTGTATTATTCACTTCTGTAAGTGCTGCAGTTGGACATACAGCGACACACTGACCACAGTATGTACAAGAAGTTTCAGACATTGGAAGGTTAAATGCAGGGCCTACAAAAGCATCAAAACCTCTATTTAGACCTGAAAGAATACCACATGTCTGAACGTCGTTACACATGGTTTCACAACGACGACACATTACACATTTATTCGGATCTTTCACCAAGGAATACGAGGATACATCCAGAGGATAGTCCATCATGTCGCCTTCCCAGTGAATTTCTCTAACGCCTAGTTCCTGAGCAAGAGACTGAAGCTCACACTCTAGGTTCTTTGCACATGTTAAACAGTCTTTTGGATGGTTTGATAAAAGCAGTTCCACCGCAATACGTCTAGACGTAATCGCTCTTGGTGAGTCTGTTCTTATAACCATACCGTCTGTTGCCATTTCTGAACAGGAAGGAACAAGCGCAGGACGCCCTTCAACTTCCACCATACAGACACGGCACGATGCCACTTGGTTAACAATACCGAAACCTTCAAGGTTCATATGGCAAAGTGTCGGAATGTGTGCATTGACTTCTTTAGCTGCATCAAGCACAGTGGTTCCTTTTGGAACTTCGACTTCTATGTCGTTGATAGTGAGTTTAATCATATCCATATCTGCCACCTCCTTTAAGGTTTAAGTACTGCGTCAAATTTACAAGCGTCATAACATGCACCACAAGCGATACAAGCATCCTCATCAATAACGTGAGCTTTCTTCACTTCACCTGCAATACAGTCAACTGGACACTTACGTGCACAAGCTGTACAGCCAATACACTTGTCTTCAACGATTGAGTATTTAGTCTTCTTCTGACCCGTCACATAATCAACATATTCTTGGTGGAAGAAGTTCATTGTAGATAAAATAGGATTTGGTGCTGTTTGCCCAAGACCACATAGAGCAGAATCCTTGATCATGTAGCAAAGTTGCTCCATGTTATCAAGATCTTCCATTGTGCCCTCTCCCTCAGTGATCTTTTCAAGAGTTTCGAATAGTCTGCGAGTCCCTACGCGACAAGGGGTACACTTACCACACGATTCTTCTTGAGTAAACTCGAGATAAAACTTCGAGATGTTAACCATGTCATCATCTTCATCCATAACGATCATACCGCCCGATCCCATCATGGACCCAATTGCCTTTAAGCTTTCATAATCTATAGGTGTATCAAGATCTGCTACGGTGATAACGCCGCCCGATGGCCCACCTGTTTGTACAGCCTTGAAGTCCTTATCGTTAAAAATGCCGCCGCCAATGTCATAAATGATTTCTCTTAAGGTAGTGCCCATAGGTACTTCAACAAGCCCAACATTGTTTACCTTGCCAGCAAGTGCAAATACCTTTGTACCTTTAGATTTTTCTGTACCAATTGAACTGAACCACTCAGAGCCATTCAGAATGATTGGACAAATATTCGCATACGTTTCAACATTACATACACAAGTCGGTTTTTCTTTGTAACCCGATACAGAAGGGTACGGTGGCTTTTTAGTAGGTTCACCACGGCTACCTTCAACAGAGTGAATCAGTGCCGTTTCTTCACCACATACAAATGCACCTGCGCCCAATCGAATTTCAAGATCAAAATCAAAACCTGTACCGAAAATGTCTTTACCAATCAGACCCGCTTCTTTAGCTTGTCCCATGGCAATTTCAAGTCTCTTGATTGCTAATGGATACTCAGCTCTAATGTAGACAATCCCTTTGTTCGCACCAATGGAATAGCCACCAATAGCCATAGCTTCAATTACACTGTGCGGATCTCCCTCAAGGATAGATCTGTCCATGAATGCACCTGGATCACCCTCGTCCGCGTTACAAATGATGTATTTCTCATCACTTTTTTCTTTATATGTAAGCTCCCATTTGAGACCCGTTGGGAAACCACCGCCACCACGGCCTCTTAGACCAGCTTGTTTAACCGTTTGAATTACATCCTCAGGAGACATTTCTGTAAGAACCTTGCCAAGAGCTTCATACCCTCTAAAAGCAATGTATTCGTTTAAGTCTTCTGGATTGATCGTACCGCAGTTTCTAAGTGCAATACGGTATTGTTTTTTATAAAAGTTCATTTGAGAGTGTTTATCTTGTTTCACCTTAGCCTCAGGATCTTCAAAGAGTAGTCTCTCAATTGTACGACCTTTTACGATGTGTTCATTTACAATTTCATTGGCATCTTCCGGCATTACTTTTACATAAAATACATTGTCCGGATGAATTTTGATGATTGGACCTTGACCACAAAATCCGAAACATCCCGTTTTTACAACTTTTATTTCCTCGTCATAGCCAACCGTTTTAAGTTCTGACTTTAAGGCGTCAATGAGTTCCTCACTCCGGGACGCGACACAGCCAGTACCGCCACAGACCATGATATGGCTTCTAATCTTTGCCAAGTTGATCCCTCCCTACGCTTTATCGAATGTTTTGATCAGTATGTGGTCATCAAGGAGCTCTCCGCCCTCGATGTGCTTTTCAAACATATCTTTGACTTTAGCACCATCAATCTTTCCATAAAGGACTGGTTCTTCGCCAGGTTTGTTCACTTGAACCGTTGGTTCAGAGTGGCAATACCCCATACAGCCAACTTGAACAACCTTCACGTTTTTAAGACCTTTCGTTTCAATTTCATCCAAAATAGCAGAAAGTGTTTCACGTGCACCTGCCGCAATACCGCAAGTAGCCATGCCGACTAAAATTTCAATCGTATCACCTTCAACTTGACCTGTTTCGCGAAGTTCAACTTTTTTCATGTGTTCATCGCGAATCTTTTTAAGTTCGTCTAGGGACTTAATTGGCATCTTCAGTCTCCTTTCTGTATTCATCAATGATGTCTTGAACGTCATCAACGCCCACATGACCGTAGACTTTTTCGCCTACCATTACAACAGGCGCTAGACCACATGCACCAATACAACGTACATCACGAACAGTGAACTCTTTGTCTTCTGACATTCCACCATTCTTTTCAATACCAAGATCTTTTAGGAATTTCTTCAGTACATCTTCGCTGCCTTTAACAAAGCAAGCCGTCCCCATACAGACACTGATTGTGTGTTCCCCACGTGGTTCTGTTGTGAAGTAAGAGTAAAAACTCACTACACCAAATACCTTCGCCCCTGGGACATCAACTTTTCTCGCAATATACAGCTGGATCTCCATAGGAAGGTAGCCAAACAGATTTTGTGCTCTATGCAGAACATGAATCAATGACCCCTTCTTGTCTTCCAAGCTGTCGATATATGCGTCAAGTTCCTGCAGCTTGTCTTGCGGCAGGTCGTTTAGGTCCAGAGAAATTGTCTTCTCATGAACAGCTCTTGCCATTACGACACCTTCCTTTCAGAACGTTGTAGATCTCAACAACATCCCGAGGCAATTTCAAGTTGCTCCGGGTAAAGCATAACAATATATCCTTTACCCCATAAAATTTTATGTGTAACAGGTTTTGACAATATATTGTCAGAAATTTCTGATTTGTACTGAGAATAATTATTTCTTAGACTCGTGTCTACGTGCACGTGCTGCAACAATAACTGAAAGAATGACAACTATGAACACTAACACCACGGTTAATACAAATTGTTGAATTTCTCTGGAAGTCAGTTTCCGTTCTAAGTCTGAATCTCGGCCATCACTGAATTGTTCTGATTCTAAGGTCTCAAACTCAGACCGCGCTAACCCAATAAAATCTGTCCGAAGGGCTCCTGAGCCACTTACAAATGCTGTATCTCCAATGAGTCTCTCAAAAAGCTCTAAGTCTGATAGATACTTACTAACAAATCCAATACTTTCTTTACTGGTGCCCGTAATAGCCATAATCATTCGCCCTTCTTGGAAAGGTGAATATATAAGTTGAGCTGTCCCTACACGGTCATTGAATCCATCTAACAACTCCAGCTTATCTGTCCGTTCAAAAGTATTTAGATCTTCGGCATACTTAATATTCAGCTCAGAGTTGATTTTCCTGATAAAAGCATTGTCGGTCCATGCCCCAATGGCAATTATGTTATTGTCATAGTCCGTTTCAGTAAAATCACTACCATGCGCAATTTTTAAGCTTTCAATACTGGTGAGGTCACGACCTACAAGAGACAAAATCTCGCTTGCGTACTGGATGGCTTCAAAGTCAATTTCATCTGGTAATACAATAAGTAAATCGTTCATTCTAGAGTTTTTAACAAATGGCGCTGGGTAGCGTTCAAAGGAGTATATATCCCTCTCTTCATGAGGAAGATATAATACAGTTTCATTAGAAATGAATCCCCATAAATTTCGGTCAAATGATGCAGACTCACAATCTTCATTTACAGTAATTAAGGACATATCAAAACGTACTTCATAGGTTTGGTCCTGTCTTACATCTTCTGGAATTGGTAAAACTATTGTGTCGTCCTGAACAAAATCTTCGTTAAAGCCTTTTGAGCCTACAGGGATGTTATTGATGTAAATGCTCATAGATGACTTTTCAAAATCTAAGATGTCTGAATACCTAAACTTAACTAGAATTTTTGCATCGTCAGTAACTACCCATGTTGGAGGTATATCAATAAATGCAGAGGCGCTCCCACGTTTTCGCCCTTGGAAAAGTATATTGCCGTAACCCAAAGACTTTAAATCTATATAATCACTTTCTTCAATTACCTTTTCGCTTATGACAGTGTCTTCGGTAAACCACTGTGTGTTATTATCCATTTGATCCACTAAAACTTGGTCTGTTAATGCCGTCACCGCATCAATCAATCTGTCAGGATCATCTGAAACTATACATAGTATTTTTTTGTTTTCATTATATGGAGAGGGGGCTTTACGAATTAAGGCATCAGTTTTTAATCGGTTCAAATCAGACTCTGTAAACTCATTTTTTAATGTGCTTGGAATTGCATCAGATGACGAAATCCAAATTAAATTATTGAGTTCCTTGGGAGCCTCAGAATATGATTTAACATGATAGTTTACATTTGAAAATCTATTCACCTTACCTACGTAGGTCGAAAACATCAAAGATGCTTCAATATCAATATCTCTTGGGGTATCAGGAAGCATCATAATAAAGTCGATGGGTAAATCCCGGCTCGTTTTTATGAAGGGATATGGAAAATCTAATAGATTATCATTGTCTGGTAACTCTTCATATTCAATATGCACACGTGTTTCTTTACCTAAGAGAATCCAGTTTGCTTGGTTAGCATCATCTTCACAAATATTATCTGTCAGCCTGTGGTAAGAAACAAATGACACATTATTAAACCCTTCGTTTAAGTATTTAATAGGCAAATCAATGGTTAGTTTTTTAGTTCCAGGTATTTTGTCATTAATCCAAAAAGATTCAATTGGATTGTTGTTTACGTACACTGTCATCGTTGAAAAATCGTATTCTGAAATGACACTTGTGGTATAAAACACTTCTATAAAAGCACTGTCTTTGAGTTCCCAATGCTCATCAATAGACACAAATATGGTATGACTGCCCATTACACCTTCCATGCGAATATCTGAGCCTATGAAGTAGTTTTTTGAGCTCCTGATATCTAAATCCGTAATGATCTCATCGATGGTTTTTTCTTCATTCACTTCTTCTTCAATAACTATTTCATCGGTTATAATTTCTAAACTCTTATAACTCTTAGTTTTAAGTTCAGCAATCAATCTGCTTGCCTCTTCTTTACTTGTATATGGTCCAAGGCGCACTGATATAAACCCGTCTTTTGACCAAATCGGGTCGTATCCGTCTTGAATGAGTTGGGTGGTTAATAAGTCAGCTGCACTTTCTTCTTTAAATATGCCTGCTTGAACCCAAATAGGTAACGTGTCAGAAAAATTCGCAAGGAATGAACACATGTTTACAAGAACAACCACTAACAGACTTATACATATTTTCCGGTTCATAAGTACACCTCCCACTAGAATCTTTCTGTTTTATACCATTTAGTTTTCCTACGTAAAAATCGATCTTTAATGTTTCGATAAAACCCATAAAAGGATACAAAGAGCCATAACTGGCAATATGAAAAATACATCACAAAGATCAGCAGTATATTACGCAGGGTCGCTTCACCTTTTTCAATCGATAATGCAATGGAAATTTGTAAGGTGAATACAAAGTATGTCATCAGCCACAAGAGCACGAAGTTTCCACTTATCCCTACTCTATAGTCTGTAAAAATCGACAAAATAAAAATTACATCAGACACGATGATAGAACTCAAAAACAGGAAATATACTGAAAAGAAATAATATAAATCAAATAAAACCCTACCTGACCCTACATTAAATACCTTTTTCAAATATTTCACTAACACATATATATTTCCATTCACCCAACGGGTACGTTGTCTAAACCAAACTTTTAAGGTTTCAGGTTCCTGCTCAAAGGTTTCCGCTAGGGGCATAAATGCAATTTCATACCCCATCTGATAAATTCGAAAACTCAGTTCTGTATCTTCAGCCACTGCATGGATATCCCAACCACCGACTTCATCTAGTACTTTTCTTCGTACCATAAAATTTGTGCCAGGAATGGTGCACAGTCTAAATAATTTCCACCGCCCTGCCTGTGCCATCCACTGAAAACTTAGGGTTTCTATATTAATAAAGCGTGTGAGTAAATTTCTTTCCTTATTGCGGGTTCTAAACTTCCCTATAACCGCACCATATTTTTCATGGCTTGATAACTCGTGCGAAAGGTATCTTAAAGCAAAACGATTAGGGGTATTATCCGCATCATATATGACAATAAACTCACCAGTGGATTGTTTAAAACCATAGTTGAGGGCATTGGATTTCCCCCGCCCCCCTTCTTCTTTTGGAATATTAATTAGTTTTAGCTTTCGATGTGGGTACTTGTTCATAAGTTCATTTACAATTTCAGCTGTTTTATCTTTCGATCCATCGTTTACAACTATCACTTCATACTTGTCATGGGGATAGTCCAGTTTTAACATGGAACGAACAGTATTAAAAATCACTTTTTCTTCATTGTGAGCTGGGATTAGAATTGAAATCGTCGGAAAACCATTCATATCTGTTAATATATTTAACTTCTTATCGCGCACCTGAACAGAATGAACATATCCAAAATAGGTTAAAACAATGTTCATGCCTAGAAGGAGCCATATGGTTGTCATGGAGTATAAGAATAAATAATCGACAAATATCATAACTAACCTTTCATTTTTTTACTTGTAACGTCTTTAGAATGGATAAAGAACTTTATAAACGTATATACGACCAAACACAAAATTGCTATTAATATTAAGGTTGTTGCATTAAAAAATCGTCTAAGGTCTTTTCTTGGATCACTTCTATCTTCAGGATAAGACACATTCATGGTCCCATTGTTATTAACAATTTCATAGTTATCAAATTTTACCCAGTGGTAGTCATCACGCATATCATAAAACTCAGCATTACTTTCTTCTAAAAACTCAACCAATTCTTTTAAATACTCTATATCCAAATAGGGATGATAAAACACACCCGCCATATGGTTTCGAACGATTTTAATCAAGTTATAATTGTTCTTTATTTTCTCAACTGAAGCTGCATCAAAGGGGTCAATATACCCTAATGATTCAGGAAGAAACTTATGAAAGAGTTGAGTATTTCGTGTTTCAAATGGAATAATGGAAGTCGAAAATCCCCAGTCACTGGACTGAATTTGACCTGAGTAAGTTGAGAAATACTTTTTAAGACTCTTATAGGCATCTTGACTCATTGCATAGTGGGGTGCTTCAAACCCTAAAGGGTAAATTTCATTCTCAATACTTATTTTCACACCACGACCTATGGTATACCTTACCCATTCGTCAATGTCTCTTTCTAGGGGTTGGTCTTCAATGCCGTCCCAGTATTCAAAACCTTCCCCACTGATGTCTGCGCCAAAAACTGTATGTGTGTAACCATGGAGAATAATACTCCCACCCCGTTCTTGCATGTAACGAATGGCTTCTACAAACTCAGGGATTTCATCCATTTCCGTAATGTACCTTGATCCTGGTTGTCTATGTGCTGGAATAAGCCCAACCATAAATGGAATGTCTTTATCCCCTAAATAATCTGCTATCGCACGTAGTTTTTCCGGGTCCCTAAATGGGTGTACATCTTCAATTCTTAAATAGACCTTCTGATAAGCTTCTACATGGGGAGGTAGTATTTCAAACAAGACATCTGAAAAGATGAAAATAAGGGGTTCATTTAAATCTATTCTTGAAAAGTACCATAAATTCTGATCATTTAAGGCAAAAGGTAAGTTGTCCACTCCAGTAAACAGCCACGAGTATACCTCTACCTGGTCATTTTGAATGGTTATGGCTGAAAACTCTCTTTTCACACCAATCGGATAATTTTCACCTTTATAAATTACACTTGTAAAATCATAATATGGTCCTGCATACTCCATATTGTAACGACTCGTTTTATTAAGAAGGTTTTCAATACCTTTGCCTACCCAGATAACCGTTTTATCTGTCTCAGCTAAATCCTCCATGAAGACAAGGTTGGTGAAATCCCCTTGTAAACCAACAACGGTAATATAGTCGTACTGACTTAACTGCCCTTGCTGATAGGACAACTGGTCCACTTCGTCAACACTTACATTAAAGTGTCCAAACATCTCACGGGTGGTTGTAACAGAGTCCCTCAAATCTGCAAAATAATTACGGTAGTCATAAACAAGCAACATTTTATAATCTTTCCCTGCGGGCTCTAGATTCAATGTCAGTTCATCATCTAAATCTGAATCAATAGCATGTGAAATAGGAGACAAAGCCAGTCCAATTACAATCAAAAACAAAAGAAAGCTGAGAATTTTGCGTGTTTTACACATCATACTCAACCTCCTTTTCTGCCTTTTTCTTAAACTCAAACTCTGATTTTATACTGTCATCTAGGCTCGCAACACCTACACGAACTTCAATATGCATCTCTTCAAAACGATTATCTGTAAAAGTATTAATCTCACCGAGTTCACCTTTTACACGTTCTTTTACAATATCGGCCCCATCCTGAGGGGTATGTGGCATAATTACCGCGAATGTCTTTTCTGATATCCTATATAATGTATCTTCGGTTCTTGTACATTTAACAAGGACCGCTGATATCAAATCAAAGATTCTTGAATAGGACGTCCTACCGTAAATTGCAATAAGTTCGTCCAAGTACTGAACCTCAACTAGAGCTATGGTTATAACCCTACCATGTCGCCTTCCCAAACTCATTTCAACTTTCAAGTTTTGATAAAACTCCTTGGCATTTCCAAGCCCTGTCAGCTCATCTTTTGTCACCAGGGCTTCTTTTACATCGTTGCATTGGTTAAAGGATCGTATATTATCCTGAATTTCTTCTCCTAATATGCTACATAAAAACCCAAGTCCAGGATAACTAATCACCCAAATATAGTTCAGTGGAATGATTGTGTCTATACCTAGCATACCCTGGTAAAAAACAACTGCTGAATACACCAATAGTATAACCATGGAAAACAACATACCATAGATGCGACCATACATCAGTGCGATCATGGAGGATATAAGAAGGAAGAACAGCATCATATAGTTCCCAACAACAAACTCAGACTGGAAATCCACAAGTGCTCCTGTCAATAACATGAGAAAGAAAATAGCACCTAGTATAAAGTTGTAACGTGCATATGCCCTATTCATATCCTCACCTCTAATCCATAACTAATACTTCAGTTTGTACTTAACAAACTTAATTTTAATTTTCACAAGCACCTTAGTAGGCTAACAAGGCCTGTAAATTGTCATATGAGAAAACCTGTAAGGTTTGGTCGTCCCCAAATGCACCATATAAAACTGAAGATTTGTCTTTGATTTGATACAAAGACATTTTTGCAATTGCCAACTTGTATAATTGTTGGTCACCCACTGCTTTTGCCAATCGTGCTACCAAGGCGTATGCAGCAGTAGATTCTAACTGACTTGTTTGCTTTCCATTAACATCATATTGAATGTATATATGCCCTACTTCTATGAGTTGTTTATACAACCAGTCTACTGAGTTTTGTTCTAATTCCCCCACTTCACTCAGATGAAGCATGGTGGTTAAACTATCAATGATGTTTATCGTGTTGACTTTAATATATGCCTCGTTCTCTACATCATAACTTCTATGATACAGAGGGAATGTATCAGATATATAACCACCTTTAATTGTGGTCAAACCATGACCTAGAGGACGTACCCATTTGGAGTCAGTCTTAGATAAAATAGCCATGGTGCGCAAGTCGAGGTAACTTAAATCTATAATAGTGCCTGTCTCCTCGGTTTCATGATTATAGTAGTTTGTGAGTTGACCACTTGATAAGTTAAGTTGCAGCATATCCTCTGATATTTTATCTAAGAATACACTATACTTTTCATCACCCCATAATTCTTTAGCTAGAATCAAAGCCCGTGCAATTCTAAGATCGTCAATAGATGCTGAGGACATACTTAAGTTTCTGTCACTATCTTTTATTCGCCACTTCACTAAATATGTGGGTTCTAAAAGTGCTCGAATGGTCAATGTAAACTGTTGGTCAAACAAGTCTTTGTCATTCTCTTGAACTGCATATAACATAAGCAGGCCCATAGACTCTGACAATACCTCATGTCCTGTGGCATGGTCTTTAACCTCTTGGGTGTCTAAATAATTTGTAAAAACACCTCCTGACTGACTGGACATATGTCTTCTTACGAATTGAAAGGCCTCAACCTCATTTTCATCTAAATTATGGTCTATTTGAACCCTATTCATTTCAAGTAAATTGGGGGCTAAATAGTACTTTTCTTCAAGTACATAAGCCTTTTCACAAGCAAAAGTCACTGCTGAGATGAGAGAAATTGTGAGTATGACACTTATAATTTTTTTGAAATTCATTCCAAACATTCAGCACACATCCTTTTTCGGTAATTTCTTTTTTGTTTTTATACCCACTAAATTGATTCTTAAGACCTATGTATACACGATCTATGTATATTTAACATTTGATATTAATATTATTCCACCGTTCACTTTAGGGGTATAAATAAGTAGTACACGTTTGGAGATGATATGAATGAGATTAAAGACTAAAACACCTCTGATTATTATGATACTCACCATTTTGACAATACAAATCCCTTTCACCTATGCGACTGATCAAGACATAATCAGTCAGTCCCTACTCAACCGGCAAATTCATGTTATAGCGGATAACCCTGCCTTTGTAAACAAGGTAGTTTCCAGCTCTGGATTTCAACCCATTTCATTAAAAAACACCCCCATATTAGATAACTTCACAGGACTTCAAACCCTTGTCATACAAGGAGAGACAATCACTTTTACTGATGATGAACTAAGTCGACTCATGAATTTTGTAAACTCAGGAGGCCATTTAGCTATTTGGGGAAATACACCTCTGGCTCAGACTTTTGATTTTGAGTTTGAAAGCACATTTTCATATACACAGGCAAAAGAACTTAAAAACATGGCTATAGATATTTTCTGGCCTGCTCCTATTACAGCTAAGCCTCTAGAAAACACAGGTGATTTGTCGGTCTTTACTATATTTAACCCAACGAACGACATTGCCGTTGCAGGTAAATCCTACGGCGAAGGGAAAGTTATCTATGCAGTTGATCCAGTATATGAAAGTGCATCACACGATTTTTTACTATATCCATATTTAATGAAACATGTTGGAGATTATTTTAACCTTAAATCCAGTATAAGAATTGATGACATTCGGGTTTACATGGATTGGGGATTCCACTTTGACCAAAACCCCGAAGCAATTGTTCAAACTTTATTACATGCTGGAGTTTCTGAAGTTCACCTTAGCGCATGGTATGAAATAGAACGTGTGAAGTCGTTTTTTGATGCATTCATCGCCCAGTGTCACGCAAATGGCATTCGAGTTTATGCATGGTTAGAATTGCCTATGGTCACTCAAGAATTTTGGGATGAAAATCCACAGGCAAGACAAAAGCTAATTACCGGTGAGGATGCTGTGATAGGGTGGCGCGCACTTGTAGCTATGGAAGATCCCCAAGTTAACGCTCTCGTAAAAGATAAGGTTTATGAACTTTTAAGTGCTTTTGATTACGATGGTGCAAATATAGCAGAACTCTATTTTGAACCCGCTGGTGGTTTGGAACTCGTAAATGATATTACGCCATTTTCAGATTACTTCGTTGATTCATTCATAAAAAAACATGGTAGAAAACCTCAAGACATTTTCACTCAAAATAACAATCTGTCTCAAGAGGAGCGAGCAGTTCTTCTAAACGCTTTTATAGATGAGCGAAAACGGATTATAACTGACCTGAATGTAGAATATGTAAACTTTATCAAAACTGAATACCCTGATTTAGATATTTATGTGACCGTCATTGATGACGCCCTTAATACTAACATTCCTGCATTCATTGGGTCTGACTCAGTGCGTATCATGAAGGCAATTAAGGATCCTAGTGTAAAACTTCAGATTGAAGATCCCTTTAATTTGTGGGATGTTGGGTCAAGTCGGTATATTCAAATTGGTGATGCATATTCCAAGACCTTACCTGATAATTTTGAATCGATTGATATTAATATTGTTAATCGTCCATATGCGTTTCCGACCCTTAAACAAACCGGTTCTGAATATGATTTAGTCTTATTTGATGGCTCTAAAAAAAGGTTAAACGTTCAGTTGTATGCCCTAAATACAGTTGACCCAATCGACTTGTTACACGCCCCCTATGTGTTAGGTAGCCACATTGAAGTTAAACAACTGGGAGAAACTTTTATATTTGACGCACCTGCTCCCTTCTATTTCGAAGGAGATTTTAATAATATTGATGTTTTTATTAACAAAAAACTATGGCCTTTTCATGATGAAAACACGATTTGGATTCCAAAAGGACAAAGCCTAGTCACCCTAACCCCTATTACAAATGACTCACATAGGCTTCTACCATTCATCACAAAGTTCACAGGTCAATTTACGGATTATAATGTTCAAAACAACACACTCTCACTCACCTACTCTAGCGATAGAAAAGACTATATTTCTACAAACACTTATATGGATATTGCAGTCATTGACCAGGCCACATTTGAACCTCAAGCCTTTTTTAATGGCCATGTTTTCACATATTGTTTACCACCTGGCGACCATACAGTTACTTTCATACACACAAAAGATCCTCAAAACCTTATAGCCAATAACGGTCAAATTATTTCATTTAAGTCCCAATTACTTGAAAAAAATGATGAACTTTTAATTCCAGCAAGAGCCTTTTTTGAGCATATTGGAGCAAAGTTTGACCTACATGAGTCATTTAAAACTTTGTCAGCTACTTATAAAAACTATGCTTTATGGATACAGGCTGACAATAGGACCGCGCTGGCAAATGGATCAAATGTGATTTTAGACGTACCAGCTCAGATCATAGATGGTGTATTCTATATTCCGTTTTCTTTTGTAGCTGAGGCATTTGCATATGACATTACAGACATGGATGGTGTTTATATGATTCAAAGTTATTAACCTTCATAGAATAAAATAGATCTGAATCTATAAAAAAAGCCCAGTGTCTACCCTTAACAACGGATTAGACACTGGGTTTTGTTTTTTTCTTATTTCTATTTCTAATTTTTACTTTTTATTTGAGTTTTTATTCTTTATTTAAACTCTTATACTACTTCTTTATTAAAGAAGCAATAGTATTCAAGTTCACCTGAACACGACCCAGAACAACATTCATTTCTCTTAGGTTGTTCATAATACGGTTTAAGTTTGAAGACTCCACATCGCTTGGTAGCTCAAGTTTAATACTTTTAATCTTCTCACTTCGACTTTCCGCTAGATCTTTTAAACTTCCGAGTTGATCCATAAGAACATGTAGGCTATCCGCTATAGCCAATCGGATTTCTGACTGATTTAAAAGACTTGCGTTTTCTGTTAATAGATATTGAGAGTCAAAGAGTAAATGGCAAAATACACGGAGTTTACGTGTCACTGCAATTTTTGCTCTTAACCTGTCATCTGTAACACCCATCAATTTACGTACAGAGGCATTCTCTTTTAACATATCTTCAAATAAACCTGTTGCTGAGTCAATATCATTAAACACACTTACAAGCTGCATTTGGCAGTTTCTAAACCCTGCTGCATCACCACTTCGCATTGCTAGCTCAAGTGTATTCATGTGGTTTAACAATCTCTTCATTAAAAAGATTACACGACGGTTGCCCATTTTTCTATACTGAATCATTGAAAATAAGAAGTTAAAGGCAATAGCTGTAAATACACCAAAACCAAGTGCGATCATTCTTAATCTAAAGGTTAAGAGTACGCTTGGATTACCCAGTGCATCTAATTGAATGTACTGAGTCATATAAATGGCTGTAAAGAGCGCCACCGGCGAAATCTGTCTCCAGTTAACCTTTAAACATATAAAGAGAGTAAGTGCTACAGAGGCTGCAGCAGTAATTGCATTAATTCCAAAAATAGAAATAATCACAGCTGTAGTCACTGCACCAATAAAAGTTGCAACAAACTGCTCCCATCCTCTACGAACACCCGTAACATTTACAGGTTCTAAGGTTAGTATTAAACCAAATAATACCGATATCATGTCCTTGCTGGCTACCGGATGACTGCTGGCTAACACATACGCTGTTGCTATTGCAAAGAATGTTTTAGCAATGAAGGGTTTTGAATCGAGTAAAACCGCTTCTTTCTTTAATTGTAATGATTGAACTAATTTTCCCATAACGTCACTCCTATATCTTTCTAAAGAGTATTCCCTGCACTACTTATACCCATTAGATATTCCCTTGAGATATAGTCCCTATTCATAGGGAGTTTTATAATTGATACCCTGCGTGACAATTATTCCACTTATCTCTTTCGAAAGTCTTTTCATTTTTCAAAACCATATTAAAATATCATAGTTTGATTAGGTTATCAAGTTGTTTTTGGTAAAGTAACGTTTGCAGAGTTACTGATGTAAGTATTCTATTCATATTCGAAGGGGTTCCTCTATGACTTAGCACACTTGACAAGAAATTATTACATATAATATAACGCTTCCCAACTAAATATGTTGAGTCAAAAAGTTAAAAAGACCCCTGTTTTTAAACAGAGGTCTTAAATCTTATAATCAATTTATTACTTATTCTCTTTAGAAGCCTTCACAAAATCTCTAAATAAAGGATGCGGGCGTGTAGGTCTTGACTTAAACTCTGGGTGGAACTGGCCAGCCAAGAACCAAGGGTGGTCCGTAATTTCAACAATCTCTACCAGACGATCATCAGGGGACAAACCTGAAATAGTCAGACCCGCTTCAGTTATTACATCACGGTAGTGGTTGTTAAACTCATATCTATGTCTATGACGTTCGTAAACAAGTTCTTCATTATAAGAAGCACGTGCTGTAGAATCGTCTGAGATCTTACATGGGTATAGACCAAGGCGTAGTGTGCCACCCATGTCTTCAATGTCATGTTGTTCAGGCATTAAGTCAATTACAGGGTATTCCGTTTCAGGGTCAAGCTCTGAACTGTGTGCTCCTTTGTAACCAAGGACGTTACGCGCAAACTCGATAACAGCAACTTGCATCCCCAGACAAATACCAAAGAAAGGTACTTTGTTTTCACGTGCATAACGTGTTGCTTCTATTTTACCTTCAACACCACGGTCACCGAAACCACCAGGAACAAGAATACCGTCCATGTTTCCTAAAATTTCTTCAACTGTAAGCGGTGTTACATCTTCAGAATGAATCCAGTGAATGTTCACTTTTAAGTTATTTGATAGACCTGCATGGCGTAGAGCCTCTGCAACAGATAGGTATGCATCGTGTAACTCAACATACTTACCAACTAGTGCAATATCAACAGCTTCTTTTTCTGCTTTGTCGATCTCAACTACCTTTTCCCATTCACTCAGGTCTGGTGTACCACAGTTTAGGCTCAGGTGTTCACATACCTTTGAAGCAAAACCTTGTTTTTCAAGTACAAGAGGAACTTCATAAATCGTATCTGCATCCATACATTCAATAACATCAGATGCATCCATGTTACAGAATAGGGCAATCTTTTCTTTTAATGATTCATTCAGTGGTTTTTCAGTACGACATACAAGCATGTCAGGCTGAATGCCGATTTCACGAAGGTCCTTAACTGAGTGTTGAGTTGGTTTCGTTTTCAGCTCACCAGCTTTTCCAAGATAAGGTACAAGCGTAAGGTGAACATACATTACATTTTCTTTACCAACATCATATTTAATCTGACGGATGGCTTCAAGGAATGGTAGGGACTCGATATCCCCAACAGTACCACCGATTTCAGTAATAATAACATCTGGGTTTTCTTCTCTAGCAACGCGGTATGCACGTTCTTTGATTTCATTTGTGATATGAGGAATAACCTGAACCGTTGCACCAAGGTACTCTCCACGGCGTTCTTTCTGAATAACTGACCAATAAACCTTGCCAGTTGTGATGTTAGAATTTTGGCTTAGGTTGATATCGATGAATCTTTCATAGTGTCCTAAGTCAAGATCTGTTTCTGCACCATCATCTGTAACGTAAACTTCACCGTGCTGGTATGGAGACATGGTTCCAGGATCCTTATTAATGTAAGGGTCAAACTTCTGGATAGAAACCTTCAAACCTCTTGCTTTTAGTAGTTGTCCAAGAGATGCTGCTGTGATGCCTTTACCGAGTGATGATACGACGCCGCCTGTTACGAAAATGTACTTGGTTGCCATGTGTAACCCCTTTCCAATACCTGTAAAAATCAAAAAAAAGAGTGAGAGATCACCCATAAGGATGACCTGCTCACTCTTTTTCCTCAAATTTATAATGTCCATCTGATATGCGATAGCATCAGGTGGGCAGGCACCCTGTCCGGGTGCGTTTTATTTAAATTGATTGCTCCAATAACAATATTACCTGGAACAACGCTGAACATTTTCTTTCAGCCTGAAAATTAAATACTGAACTAGTATATCCGCTCACTGATTGACCGTCAAGTATTTTTTAGACGAATTTAGAAGTATTAAGTCAAACCAATCTATTTACAATCTGGATATAGACCTTGCAATACATGGCATTGTCCCCCCCTTTATGATAAACTAATTTGTGATGAAAAAGCAGAAAATCAACATCTAAATTCAAAACAAATTCAACGATAAATAGATTTTGAGAGGTTTATATGTTTATAAACATTAAAGGTTTAAAGGTTCACTATGAAATCCATGGTGAAGGTGCCCCTATAGTTTTATTACACGGCTGGGGTACAAGCTTAAGACTGTTCGACAGTGTCACAGAATATTTAAAAGAAAACTTCAAAGTCTACACTTTAGATTTTCCTGGTTTTGGACTATCTGAAGAACCTACTGAAGTTTGGTCTGTATATGACTATGCCGATATGACTGAAGATTTTCTTGATGCACTTTCTATAGAAAATCCAATTCTTATGGGCCATTCATTTGGTGGCAGAATTTCCATTATTCTTGGACCTAAGAGAAAAATTAAAAAAATTATTTTAGTCGATGCCGCAGGTGTAAAACCACCTAGAGGTGCCCATTACTATTTTAAAATATACTTCTACAAAACTATGCGTATGGTTGAGAAAATCCCAGGTATGCGTCTCATGTTTGGCGATTTAATTGACGCTTACCGTACACGTGCAGGCTCTTCCGACTATAAAGTAGCCTCACAAATGATGCGCCGAATACTATCAAAGGTTGTTAATGATGACCTTCAAGACCATATGCCTAAAATTCAAGCACCTACACTCCTCATTTGGGGCTCCCTAGACTCAGCGACCCCACTGTCTGATGGCAAAATTATGGAAAAGAAAATCCCAGATGCCGCTTTAATTACCTTTGAAGGTGCTGGACACTATAGCTATTTAGACAGACCACATGACTTCAAAATCATCGTAGAAAATTTCATTGAGGAGGATATCCAAAATGTATAAAGTCCTTCTACTCATGTTAGTTTGGAATTACACACTGGTTAAAATGCAATTTGATTTACATATGTTTCAACAGAACAGTTACAGAAATAAACGTTACTGGCGTTGGTTAAAAGGAACCCACAACCGATTTGTTAAAGGCAACGATAATTTTGTCCTCTTTGCTTCACTATTTCTGTTTGCAGCTTCTTACACACAAGGCTTAACACAATCTGGCCTGACCGTTTTAAGTATATTCTTCATATTCTTTGCAATTAGAGGACATAGGCTACTCGTTGAAGTACGCGAAGTTAAGAAGAAACTGGTTTATACACCACGTGTTAAACGTTTAGTTGCAACAACTTCCATTGTCTCCTTTGCCATTATTTTTGGTCTGAATCAAGTCGGTGCTATTGGTATTGCAGCAGGTATCTACCTCATGACAACTTTCTCATTTTTAATAGTCATGATTGCAAAACTTGTGAACACCCCAATAGAGAACTACATTAACAACTGGTACTACAAAGATGCAAAACGTATACTCGCTGAAAATCCAAATAGAATCATTATTGGTATCACGGGGAGCTATGGTAAAACAAGTACTAAAAATGTCATTGCTCAAACTCTAAGTCGTGACTTCAACGTTCTTGCTACACCTGCAAGTTATAACACACTAATGGGTGTTATTCGTACAATTCGCGAGCAAATGAAACCAACCCATCAAGTCTTCATTGTTGAAATGGGCGCTCGTGAACCAGGTGATATAAAAGAAATTTGTGACTTAGTTGTACCTGATATTAGCATTATTACCTCAATTGGCCCTCAGCATTTAGAAACCTTTAAAACCATTGAAAACATTGCAAAAACTAAAGGGGAAATCTTTGAAGGCGTTAAACCAGGTGGTACTGCACTGGTCAACTTAGCTGATGACCGTATAAAAGCACTCCCTAAACGCAGTGATATTGACTATATTGGATTTGGTGACAATACTCAGGAATGTACTGACGTAGCCAAGTGTTACATCAGTAAAAATACACATATATCCGGTGAAGGTACAAGTTTTGACCTGAACTTCCCTTCTGGTATAACCCTGTGTGTAAACACTAAACTGCTTGGTGCACACAATGTGAGTAATGTCTTATGTGCTTTAACCGTTGCTAATGAGTTGGGTGCAGATATGTTAAGAATCATGGCTAGTCTTTCTGATATTCAACCAACAGAACACCGCCTTTCACTACGAAAGGGGCGTAAAGGTCAAGTCATTATAGATGATGCCTTTAACTCTAATCCTATTGGTTCAAAAAATGCATTACAGGTATTAAAAGCTATGGAAGGGGATCGAAAGTTCATTATTACACCGGGTATGATTGAACTTGGCGACCAACAAGATGCTTTAAATAAGAAGTTTGGAGAATACATCGCCCAGGCCTGTGATTACGTGGTTCTAGTCGGCGAAAAACAAACCTTACCTATTCAAGAAGGGCTAAAATCAGCTGGGTTTGACACATCGAACCTTCATATAACCGATACTTTCCTTAATGGATACAACCATTTAGAAACCATTATGAATGAAAATGATGTAATGCTCATCGAAAATGATTTGCCTGATGCATTTAACGAGTAACAGAACACCCTATGGAGGGATTTTATGATAAAGATTGGTGTATTCTTCGGTAGCCAATCCGTGGAACACGAGGTGTCTGTCATTACAGCACTACAAGCAATTCAACACCTTAAAAAACTAAAAGAATATGAGATTATTCCTGTATTTATCGATAAAACTGGGGATTGGTATACAGGACAAGAGTTAATGGATATCAAAAACTTTAAGAATATACCAAGCCTTCTTGAAAACTGTACCAAGGTAAACATGGTTCGCCAAGGACGTGAAGTGGTTCTTATTCCAAACCCTGTAAAGCAGTTTGGACCTGTGCGCATTGAGCGCATCGATATTGGTTTCCCAATAATTCACGGTACATTTGGTGAAGATGGCACCATCCAAGGTATTTTCGAAATGACAGGACTTCCATATGTAGGCTGTGATGTTTTAGCAGCATCTATGACTATGGATAAAACCGTGTGTAAACATGTTCTTATGGCTAATAATATTCCTGTGATTGAAGGGGTTTGGTTTACAACAGATGATTGGCTAAGGGAATCCGACAATCTCACTAAAAAAGTGACTAAACAACTTACGTTCCCTGTTATTGTCAAACCTGCCAACATGGGATCTAGTGTAGGGGTAGCTGTTGCACATGATGTTGAAGAATTTAAAGATGCTGTACACTTCTGTAGAGAATTCACCAACCGTATCTTAGTAGAACGTATGGTTGAGGATCTCATGGAAATTAACATTTCTGTATTAGGTGATTGTGAAGGTGTTGAGGTTTCTGCCTGTGAACGCCCACTCTCCTCCAATGAGTTTTTGTCATTTGAAGACAAATACACAAGTGGCGGTGGATCAAAAGGATCAAAAACAGGGGATGCACCCTCTGGTGGTTCAAAAGCAAGTGGTATGGCTTCGTTGAGTCGAATACTTCCTGCAGATATATCAGATGCCATGCGTGAGGAAATTGAAAGTATTGCAAAACGCGCTTTTCTTGCAGTGGATGCAAGTGGTGTAACAAGACTTGACTTTATAATTGATAAAGCTGACAACACGGTTTATTTAAATGAACTGAACACTATTCCTGGCTCCCTAGCCTTTTATCTATGGGAGGAATCTGGTAAACCTTATGTTCAACTTCTAAAAGAACTGATCGAACTCGCCTTTAGAAAAGCTAGACGTAAAGATCGTCTCCAGTTTTCAAATGAGACCAACATACTTGCTGATGCAAAAATTGGTGGCAGTAAAGGTTCTAAAAATTAAATATTTACCTTAAAAAGACATTGTCCTATAAGAGAACAATGTCTTTTCTAGTTTTATTTACTTTTCAGGTATTTATGTATGCTACTTTGGTATATACCTCGTTCAAAGGACCGTTTGCCCTGATTTAAATTAAAAGCATCCGCTGCTAGATTTAAGGTGTGGTTGTCCCGATAATCGGCCACATTTCTTCAGTGATTCGCCCGTCCCCCTGTATTGAGATTGGATCACCCAGATAGGTTGGATCAGGTTTAACAATGTGAACATACATAAAGTCTTTTATACGGGCTAACATTTCACGGTACCTATACCTTAAGACGTACAAATTAAACCCTTCATCTGCAGAAACACCAAATGTCTCAATACCAAGAACCCGTCCAATATACACAGCACGTTTTAAATGATAACTCTGAGTTGTAACGATTAAACTTTCTAGTCCAAATATTTCTTTTGCACGCACCATAGACTCATATGTCGAAAATCCAGCATGATCCATAAATATATCCTGTTCAGGTATGCCATTTTCAACTAAATAAGCTTTCATGACCCCCACTTCATTATAATAAATAGAATCGTGGTCACCACTTACAATTACTTTTTTAGCTATACCCTCTTCATACATTTTTATGGCTGAATCTAATCGTTCAGCAAGAACTGGGCTTGGTTCTTTTTGAGGTGTAACACGTGCACCCAAAACCAGTACCACGTTAGCTGAACCCATATTTTCTTTATTAATAAACCTGTTTGCGTTTATGGCAACGTATTGATCAATTGCCACACACGATAATATAAAAACAAGGATCAATACGAATGCACCCTTGATCATCTTTTTAATTAAATTCATCATCTTACTTTCACCACTCCCAAAGTAAGCATACACGCTGGTGTGTCTGCAATCAAGGTCAAATCTACAGATCGTGTCAAATTGGTAGCAATCTGTATAGATTTAACATGCGTCTTTCCATTCTATGGTATTATTATAAGGGGAAACTTTTAAGAAATTTAAATACTTCATACAATAAATTTATGATTTCAGCCCGTTAGAAATCAATCATTGGAGGGATAGCTATGAACCATTACAAAATTCTTGTTGTTGATGACGAACGTGAAATTGCCGAACTGATTCGTGACTATTTAAGAGCCACAGGCTATGACGTCATTACTGCTGAAAATGGCCAAGAAGGCCTAGAGTTGTTCGAAAAAGAAAATCCTGACTTAGCTATTTTGGATATTATGATGCCAATAATGGACGGTCTTGAGCTTTGCAGAAAAATTAGGAGTGCGTCAAATATTCCTATACTTATGTTAACAGCAAAAAAGGAAGACTCCGACAAAATTCTAGGTTTGGGACTGGGTGCCGACGACTATGTTACTAAACCATTTAGTCCACGCGAACTTATTGCCCGTGTACAGTCACAACTTAGACGTTATAACGAACTATCTGGACAAGTCAAAAAAACAGACACACTACAGTTTGGGGAAATCGAAATTGATCCATCAGCCCATATTGTTACGGTTCGTGGTGAAATTATTAACTTCTCCGTAAAGGAGTTCGAAATCCTTCATTACATGGCAATGAATATGAATCAAGCTCTTTCTAGAGAGAAAATTTTTGAAAACGTTTGGGGTTTTAATGAATATGGCGACATTAACACAGTCACAGTTCATGTTCGTAAAATCAGAGAGAAAATTGAAAAAGACCCTTCACAGCCGGAGTATATAGAAACCGTATGGGGTATCGGTTATAAGTTTAAGGGAGGCCAGTAAAGATGGGCATCCGAACGCGTATCATACTTTCATTTTTATCCCTGCTTATTGCACCTTTTATGATCGTGTTTGTTACACTATTAATTTTAAATAGCAATGCCTTTGGCGGATCTGTTCAGGAAAATTTGCTTAATCTTCAAACACAGTCTACAGATGTAGTGAATGTCTTTGAAGAAAACTACACTTTATTAAATCAATCAGAATCTTTAAATCAGGTTATTTTCCCGATCGTTGAAGGGAGCTTTAATAGGGTTCTATTTGCAGACCCAAATCGTGTTATTCAATATGATTCCTCTGGACTTGCTACTGGAAAAAGCCTTTCAGAACTCGATACAGGCACCGGAGAGCTTGAGAACTTTGATGAAGACGTCTACATTGACAATGTCTATAAAGGCACTTTAGTTCTTGTGCCTGAGTTTGACCTTTCAAGAGCCTTTAACTTGCTGGTTGCCCTACCAATCATTTTGATTGTACTTTTTATTCTCACAATCATTGGTTTGATTTTTGTCCTCTCTAAAATATTAGCTGATGGCATTATAAATCCACTTAGAGAACTAAACTATGCAGCTGAGCGTATTGGAGCAGGGGACCTTGATTTTGAAATGAGTTATGACAAAGACGATGAGTTTGGTAAACTCTGTACAGAGTTTGACCATATGCGTTTAAAGCTAAAAGATTCTCTGACCAAACAAGTACAGTACGAAAAATCTAGACGTCAGCTCATTGCAAGTATCTCTCATGATCTAAAAACACCTCTTACTTCGATTAAAGGGTATGTTGAAGGACTGCAAGATGGTCTTGTAACCGATGAAGATACCTACCAACGTTACTTACGTGTTATCTGGGATAAAAGTAACCGTTTAAACCATTTAATTGATGATCTCTTTATATTCTCTAAAATGGAGCTGGGTGAGTTTAAAATTGAACCGGTTAAGGTGGACGCAGATATGCTCCTAGATGAACTCCTCTCATCACGAGAGATGGAACTAAAAGATCATGATGTAAACTTCATTGTAAAACGTCCCATTCCAACAGCTAAGCTGCTGGTTGATGTGCATAGGATTGGACAGGTATTAGACAACTTAATCGATAATGCTTTAAAATTCACAAAAACTAAAATCGAAGTTTTTTCGACAATTGAAGAAAATAAATTAGCAGTTTACATTCAAGACGATGGTGTGGGTATGTCAGAAGATGATTTGCCATATATTTTTGACCATTTCTATAAAATCGACAAAGTTCGAAATACCAATGCAAAGGGTACAGGCCTTGGTTTGGCTATCTGTAAAGAACTTGTTGAAGCCCACGACGGAACCATTCATGTTAAAAGCCGTGAAGGCCGTGGAACAACGTTCAAAATTATGTTACCTATAAAATAGAGTAAATTTGTATATTATTTCGCAAGCTAAATAATTTCAAACCCTTCGACACATTCGCCTTTTTTCGACAATAATTGCATCTTGTCAGAATTTATTGTACAATAGAGAAAATCTGAGTTATTTATTTGTACATATTGGAAAATAGTAGAATTCGTTTACAAACCCAATACTTGTTATAGGGAGAGTTGTTAGGGGGCACTAATCAATGAACTCAATCGGGAAAAAAATCACGCAACTGCGTACAGAGATGGGATACACTCAAAAGCAGCTTGCAAAACTAGCAAATATTACAGAAGCTTCTCTATCCAGATATGAAAATGGTCTTCGTGAACCAAAGATCAATACACTGGTGAAACTGGCTAAGGTACTTGGTTGCACAGTAGATTACATGGTGGGCAACACAGATGTTGTTGATGGCGTAATCGTTGATCGTCAGAAATTACCTGATTTGCTTAAAACAGTTGATCTGAAGTTTTTAAGCATCGCTAAAGACCTTGAGCATTCTGAAATTCCTGCTGAAGATCTAAAAGCTATCGTTGAAATCATCGCGAAAAACCGCGCAGTTTAAGATAGCCACAAATTAAAACATATTCAAAAGAGGTTACCTAACGTATTAGGTAACCTCTTTTTGTATATCCTTGCATTATACTGTGGATTCATACATTTCACTTAGTATATACTGACTAGTTCAATTTGTATCCAACGCCCCATATGGTCTTGACGTATTCAGGTTCACTTGGATCTTTTTCTATCTTTTCGCGTATACGTCGTATGTGAACAGTAATGGTTGGTATATCTTGGTCCGCTTCAAAACCCCAAACTTTTTGAAAAATTTCTTCTTTACTGAAGACTTTATTAGGACTCATTGAAAGAAGCTGTAAGAGTTCAAACTCTTTTACAGTTAACACAACCTCTTTTCCATCAATAAAAACCTGGTGGGTTTTAGGGTTTATTTCAAGACCACGAATACGAATAACACTTTCTCCTTTAACATCCCCAATACCCTTAAGTTTTTGATATCGTTTAATATGGGCTTTTACTCTAGCAACCAGTTCGTTTGGACTAAATGGTTTTGTCATGTAGTCATCCAGTCCAAGGCCAAGACCACGTACTTTGTCTATATCCTCACCACGTGCACTCACCATTATAATCGGAACATCTTTAGTGAGTCGGATCTCTTTGCAAATTGAAAAACCATCCACACCCGGTAACATAAGATCTAAAATGATTAAGTCAAAATCTTCAGTTACCGCGCGTTTTAAACCGTCCACACCTGTATTTTCGACATGTACTTCAAATCCATTTATCTCTAAGTAATCTTTCTCTACTTCTGCAATACTCTGGTCATCTTCAACTATGAGAATTCTAGCCATGGTTGTCCTCCTCAACGATCGGTAGATCTATACAAACGCTAAGCCCTTCTTCTAGGGACTGGTCAGCCCAAATCTTTCCACTGTGTTTTAAAACTATTTGGCGTGCGATTGATAATCCCAACCCACTCCCTGGTACACTTGACTGTCGTGCTTGGTCTACACGATGGAATCTTTCAAATATAGTTTCTAATTGGTCGGATGGCACACCTGGTCCATTATCCAGCAGTATTATTCTATAATACCCTTCATGGACCTCTGTGGATACTTTCAATTTTAAAGGTCGAATATCCACATACTTCACAGAGTTCTCAACAATGTTAACCAAAACACGTCTGAAATGAATGACATCTAACTTCACAAGGACTGATTTATTCCTGTCCATAACAAGATTAAAGTCTACATTATCTTTCGCATAGTCATACTTCCACTCTTCAACTAAATCATCTATAAACCTGTGCAAATCTATAGATGAAAACTGGAAGGTTTCTTGCTCAGCGTCTAAGTTTGAGAAAAGAGTCAGTTCTTTGAGTAATCTATCAATGGTTTTTGCATTGTTAGACATCGATTTAAGATACTTGTTTTGTTTCTCAGGTGAAGATGCCACCCCATCCATAATACCTTCTGCATGGAGCTGAATTGCCGTCACAGGTGTACGTAGGTCATGGGATATACTTGAAATCATTTGTCTTCTATTGGCTTCATATTGCTCACGTATGTTTTCCTTCTCAAGCAGTTGCATACGCATGGCTTCAAAGGCTTCTGAAAGTTTGCCTATTTTATCATTTGTTGTATATTTAACCTCATGCTCCAAATTACCTTTTCTCACCTGATCGACCGCATTTTTGAGTTCATCAAGTGGGTCTGTAATACTCCTTACGACAAACCAAGAAATAATCCCCATAATAGTCGTCGAAATCACCATAAAAATCATAATATTATTGAGAATAATTATAAAGGTTTTACTGGTTGGAGAACCTACGCTAAACATGATAAACACAGTTACTTTTTCACCTGATGGTGCCTGATAATCAACTTGTCTCTGTACACTTGTCTGGAACTCTGAGAATAAGTACTCATTAGGGAAAGACTTAACCTCACCGTATGCTGGAAAAGAGGAGTAGTCAATATCTGCGGGCAGTTTACTTGATTCAAAAAGGACATTCCCATCTTTAAACACAAGAAGAGAAACATTTCGCTTTAAAGACTTGTCCGCTTCAAACCAAAAGGATTCATCTAACATAAAGGTTTTATCCCCTAGGTCATTAAGATTATTAGATGCTATATTTATAGATCTACTCGCAAGTTCAACACTGTTAAGTTGGTTAAACTGTAAAGCATAAGACATTATATTCTCAGGTCCAGATTGTCCATCTACTTCTGAATTTTGAGATGCAAACCTGTTTCCATGGGCTAAAAATGAGACGAGCAACATCAGTAGCAAGGTAAGAAGTATGCCCAGCATATAGGTTATATATAGTTTTTTCTTTATACTCACCTGTAATATTTTCATTGTTAACTCCATACTCATAATATTAATACACATCAAATAGATGTAGCGCAGAAAACTTCTGCGCTTAATCTAAACTATCCACACTTTATATTTCTTCGTTACTATTATCTATCCCTATTGTATCAAATCAGATATTTATTTCACTAAAACCAGATCCTGATCCTTTAAATACTGCTGACCTTTAATAACAATCTGGTCATTTTCTGAAATAGATCCAATGATTTGGACTAGGTCTCCATCTTCAAGTCCTCTAGTTACCCCAACGCGTTGAGCATTATCACCAACTACCACAAATACGTATGCTCCCATTTCGTCTTCTAAAACCGTATTTTTCATAACTACAACCGCTTCTTCTACACGATTCGTCTCTAGATAAACTTCTGCAATCATGCCTGGGAGGAACTTTTGGTCTGTGTTATCTAACTCTATTTCTGCTGGATATCCACCACCTTTGCCCGATAGGTTTAGGGTTGAAAGTTTAGCCTCTAATGACAAGTCCTGAGTTGGGAAGTCAATATGTGCTACCTGACCAACAAAAGCTTCATCAATACGTGCACCCGGTACACTAAATGAAATTTTTACCGGATTGTACTCAGATACCGTCATGCCATTTTGAGTTGTAGCAAATTGCCCTTCTTCTACAGAACGTGCTGTAACAATCCCGTCAATTGGGCTGGTAACAATATACTTTTCCTCTGATGAAGACAGAGTTGATTGTGTAGTATTGTAAGAAGTTAAAGCATTGTTATAACTAATTTGAGCGGATTCAAGAGCATCTTCTGTTTGTGTTAAAGCACTTTTTGAAACTGCACCTTGATCATACAAAATCTTAGTATCATTATAAGACTTTTGGGCTGAGTCTCTTTGAATTTTAGCTGAATCTAACTGTGTTTTTACACCCGAAAGCTGGCTTGTCCTGTTCGTTTTAAAATCATCCATTTCAAGGGTATAAAGCAAATCGCCTTTTTGAACCACATCGCCTACTTGAACATAAACATCTTCTACATCTGCACTTACAAGGGCGTTCAAGGTATACGTTCGACCCGCTTCAACAGTACCTAAATTATAGAAAGATTCATTTATGTTTGTTAACTCAACACGCTCTACTTCTACAGGTATTTTTACAAGCTCTTCAGCTTCTTTTTCAGGTGCTTTTGATCCTGGACCTCCAGCTGCACACCCTGTCAGTAGAAGGGCTGTTGTTAATACACCTATTACTAGTTTATTACGCTTCATTTATGATTTCCTCCGTTTCTTCTACAAATAGACCAAACTTGTCTCGAATCTTTTCTGTTATGCCATCATTCATAGAATAAACAATTGGAATAACAAGTAGGGTCAGAGCCGTAGAGGCCACTAGACCAAAGATTAGAGCGTAACCAAGCTGTCCAAGTGCAGGATCAGCTACAGAGATTGGTAGTACCCCACCTATTGTTGTAATAGATGTTGCAAGTACAGGATTGAATCTCGTTTTAACCGATTCAACAATTGCCTTGTTACGTTCCATACCCTGATTTCGTAAATAGTTTGTGTAATCTACAAGGACAATTGCATCATTAACAGCAATACCTACAAGAGATACAATACCAAACAGTGAGTAGAAACCAAGGTTATTGCCTGTAATAGCCAGACCAATAAATGTACCAATAAGTGCAAGAGGTACACTAATAATAATTACAATTGGTTGTGTTAATGAGTTAAACTGAACCGAAAGTAAGATGTAGACCAACATTAAAGCTATAATAAAGTTCGTTCCCATATCTGCAAATGATTCATTCATGGATTGGAATTCACCACCGTATTCAACAGTGATGGAATCGGATACAGGAATATCTTTCACAGCATTTTGGAAACTTCTAATGATTTGTGTTACATTAGCGTCAGGTGCGTTAGATGCTCCAACTCTATAGTAGGATGCGCCATCATCGTGCACAATTTGACTGATGCCACTATTCACTTCAAGGGACGCCACTTCACTAAATGGAATTTTTTCACCCATTTGATTTGTAAATACTATTTTTTCTAGATCTTTAATATTATCTAAGCGTTCGTCAATGGTTCTTATTTCTATATCTACTTCATTACCGTCATATCTAAAATCGCTTACTGTCATACCACTAATAGCATTTCTAACGTCCATTGCCATACTTGATACACTCAAACCTTTAGCCTGGGCTAGAGCTGGATCAAAGTCTACAATCAGTTCAGGCAGTCCACCCAATGAACTTGTGGATGCATCTTCTACCCCATCAATGGTTTTCATTATTTCATAATACTGAATGGCAAGTGCTTCCATTTCTTCATCACTGCCACCTGATATTTTCACATCAATAGCAGAACCACCACCAGGGCCACGTCCCATGTTTAAGGCTGCGTCTACTGTGATTTCAGCACCAGGTATATCTTTAACAGCTTCACGTAAAGCACCGATCATATCGTAACCATTTATGCCACGTAGATCCTCATCTATTAGCTCAATCGAAATACTTGCTTCATTGGAATTATTACCACCAATTGAAGATGTAAAGTTATCAATGTCTTCAAAACCGTAGAGTTTACTTTCAATTTCTGATACAACTTCTTCAGTATCAGATGTTAAGTATCCCATAGGGAGTTCTACATTAATCGTCATAGAACCAGGTTCTTCATTAGGCATAAGTTCCATTTGAATAAATCCAAGCGGTATAAGAGCAAGACTGCCTACCAACATAACTACGGCAATTACAATAATGCCTACACGTTGCTTTCGGCTTTCAAGTACCTTGCCTAACCACTGTGTATACTTTTCAATATGTTTGCCTTGACCATGTGCATTTTTAAACAGGAACTGTTTTACGTACATTGCCCCTGCAAACAATACAGCACCTACATATGAGAATATAGAAAATGCACCATCAATTCTAAATGCAAAGAGCGCTAAGACACCTACGGTTACCACTGCAATAACTTTTCTATAAATAGTAGCAGCTCCACGTGCTTGTTTCTCTTGGCCTTTGTACTTGTTTAGGACTCTCGATGCAATTGTTGGTGTTATGATTAAGGAAATCAAGAAGGATGCACTGATTGCAAACAAGATCGTCAGAGGCAGCGAACGTAACATTAATCCCATCATTCCCGGTGTCATTGCCAGAGGAATAAAGGCTGAAATGGTTGTTAATGTTGCCGCTAGTACTGCTGGTGCAACCTGATTAATGGCAATTTTTGCAGCCAATTTTCTATCAATCCCATAGTCTCGAATTCTATCTATGTTTTCAATAACAACAATAGCATTATCTACAAGAAGCCCTAATGCGATTACAAATCCCATTAATGAGATGGTGTTAAATGTAATGCCTGAGTACTTCATTAAGATGAAGCTGGTAAACATAGATAATGGAATAACAAGGGATACTATTAATGCTTCTCTTAAGTCAATAAATAGGAATAATACCAATACAACTACAAGAAGTCCCGAAATTGCACTATCTATTACAGTTCCAAGGCTATCATCTACATCTTCAGCAAAATTTGATGTGATGATAATTTCCATGTCCTCTGGATAAAGTTTCCCTTTGCCATCATCTAATATTTTGATGATTTCGTTTACGGGACCAATGGTATCTGCCCCATTGTCACGGTAAACTTGCATATATACAACTGGAGTTGTACCTTCTCCAATGTCTTTACGATAAGTTCGTGAGATTTTTTCACCTTCATCGTTGATGAAATCAACTTCAGCAATATCTCCAAGTCTAACAATGCCCGAGCTTGTTTTAATCAGAACATTTCTTACATCTTCTACACCTTTAAAGGCTTCATCTACACGAATATTAAACTTTTGCCCATCTAATTCTGCATCGCCAGCTGGCATACCTACATTCACACTTTGTACAGCTTGGCTGATTGTATTAAGATTAACACCGTATGCCTCAAGTTCTGCATTATCCACAGTAACGGTTACCAGTGCTTCCGTTTCACCATTTAGAGAAACTGAATCTACACCACCAACTGCTTCAATAGCCGTTTTTATATCTTCAGCATAAGCACTAATTGAAGCAAGATCAGAACCACTAGTAACGGACATGGTCATAATTGGGATCTCACCTGTTTTTAAATGCATTACATTTGGATCTAAGGCGTCATCTGGCAGATTCAGAGCGTCAATAGACTTTTTCACCTCATCTACTGCCTCATCCATATCTATACCAAATTCAAATTCTAAAGTAATACTCGAACGTCCTGATGAGGATGTTGATGAATAACCAGTTAAGTTATCCTCACCCGATATGGCGTCCTCTATTGGATTTGTTATCATTTCCTCAATATCTTCCGGAGATGCCCCCGTATATATTGTGTTGATAATAACCATATTTGACTCAACCTCAGGAATATTTTCTCTTGGTAGGTCCGTATATGACATCCACCCCACTATAAATACTGCCATCAGAATCAAATATACCGTTCTATACCGGTCAATAAATAGCTCCGATATCTTCCCTAGTATATTCTTCTCCTGATGAAGTTCTGGGATGTTTTTAAAATCTTTGCCCGTTTTATTCTCCATCTTATGACTCCTTCCATAGCAATCTTTTCGTAACTAGGATATAGGAATAAGTTAAACAATCATCTTCAAATTTCTAAACACTTTCTAAATTCCTTCTTTTGTCTTCCTTAATTTCATTAAATGATTCTATTAAAAATGCCTTTAACAGGGTGAGTTAAAGGCATTTTGGATGTGTTCTATGTGTATATTAATTGCTTATTGAATTGTTTATTAAAAAAGTAAATCACAATAGATCAAACTAATACTTAGAGTCTAAGCACAAATTGATTTTACTCACATTTGCTGGCATAAAACTCGATTGTAAACCTTGTAAACTCCGAGACAGTTGATTCAACTTCAATAGAACCCGTCAAGTTCTCATTAACAATTTTTCTGGCGATGTATAAACCAAGCCCCATTCCAGAAAGGTTTTCTTTATTTTTCTGGACTCCTGTTGTAAAGAAGGGGTCAAATATTTGGTTTATAACCGATTCATGAATCCCTTTACCATTGTCTTCATATATTAAGGTATACTTTTTTTCATCTTGTATTACCGAGACTTTTATCTCTCCTACCTCAAGATTTTCAAAACCATGTGTGTAGGAGTTTGTTAGTAAGTTGATTAAAATCTGCGACAAATACCCCGGAACAATGTCAATTTCCATTTTAGGGTCTATATCTAGATTAAAACTTATATCTTTACGTTTTAAAACAGGTTTCATATTAAGTAATGTCTCTTCAATTAAGGATTTTACAGACACACACCGGACAACAAGTTGTGTTTGATCAGAAGCCATTTGTTTAAAATTACTCATTAAGTCCACCGCTCGTTTAAGGTTCCTATCAATTATACCCATGGATTCATCCATATTTTCAACATAGTCTTGAAAGTCTGTCTTCGTTAGTTTTCCTGATTCGAAGGCATTGTTTATTAGTAAGGTTCTTTCTTTTAAGTAAGAACCTGCTGTCATGGCAGACCCCACAGGTGTACTCACCTCATGGGCTAAACTGGCCACTAAGTTCCCAAGTGTTGTCATACGTTCGGTTTCAACCAACCTGTTTTGCATTTGGTTTAAATGTTCTACGGTTTCACGTAAATTCTGATTTGACCGTTCAAGTTGGTCGGACATTTGTTCTTGTTCCATTAAAGACTTTCTAAGTGCAACATTCGACTGTTCAAGGGCCGAAGTTCTTTCACCAACTCTTTTCTCTAGTTGATTATTTAATGCAATAAGAGCGTCGCGGTACTTTTTTTGTTCATTAACTTCTTGAAAAAATGCAACATAATTATTGATTTTATTATTTTCTTTAAGTATTTTCGACAATGAAACTAAAACATGGGTTACATGCCCATTCTGATTATTAATACTGGTTTCGATAGACTTTCCTGAGTATGAACTCGACTCAATAGACTCTATAATTGATTCTGCCTGATCTGGCACTATGTTATGTATATCCATGGTCAAGAGTATGGGTTTTGAAACTCCAAAAATGCTTTGTGCTTTAAAATTAGCATCTACAACTTTCATGTTTTCATCTAACAACACAATCCCAGTGAAACCTTGTTCAAAATAACTTCTATATTTGGCTTCAGAAATGGAGGTTTCTTCATATAAGGTATTAATTTCTTTTGATCCCATAACGATTAATGTCCATAACAAAAGACCTGTAATAATTACATACAAGTTTCCTTTAATGGTTTGAATAAATGCCATTACTTCTATATCTTTTATCACGATTTCGAGTAGTTTGTCTGAAAGCATAATCCAGAGTATACCAAACAAGACATAAATTAAGGTAACTCTATGGGCTAAATTATACTTTTTATAGTAGTGGGTAAGTTTGCTCATAAATTGTCCTCTTCTCTATTTGGATTCCTTTTCTTTTATACCCGACACATCAATGACTTATCAATTTACTGATCAATCAAAAGGGGATATTTCTAAACACGGGGTATAAATAAGGATGAAAGGAGGTTGTCATGGGCAACTATCTCATTACTGGGGGTTCGGGTTTTGTAGGCTCTCATTTTGTTGGACGTCTAATTGAAGCTGGCCATAGGGTTCATGTTATTGACGTTCGCTCTGAAGATCCACACACAAAGACCCACCCAAAAGCAATCTATCATAACGCTGACATAACAGACACAGCTGTCATTGATCTGATTGATGAGATTCAACCGGACTATGTTTATCATTTAGCAACTGCATTTAGTTCTCCTACAAACAATCACGACGTGAAGGACATTGTTGAGGTAAATGTTTTAGGAACAATAAACGTCCTTGAAGGTGCTGTAAAAGCCAATGTTAAGAGGTTTGTATTTACTTCCACAGGCGCAGTATATGGCCAACCCGCCTACATTGGAATGGATGAAAACCATCCTCTTTGTCCTGTAACTCCTTATGGTATGACAAAACGCTCTGCAGAGGAGTTTGTTCAACTTTACAATCGACTCTATGATTTACCTTACACAATCCTTAGACTGGCAACGGTTTACGGCATGCGTCAACTCACCTTCAGCGATGGTGATTTAATTGCAGATCTAATACAGAAGTATATGCACCACTCGCCCGTAACACTAAAAGGAGATGGTCAGTACTCTCGAGATTTTATATATATTGAAGATGTTCTTGATGTTCTTGAAATATGTATCTCAAGAGGATCCAATGCAGTATTTAACATTGGATCGGGTCATGGAACACTGTTAAATGAATTAATCAACTTGCTTAATGCGACCTTTGAAATGCATGTTGAACCTAATTTTGTTCCAAACGACCACACCCAAGTTAAAGACAGTTATTTTGATATAAGCCATGCACTGGCTCAACTTGACTGGTCACCTAGGTTTGACTTAGCCGATGGTATACTGGAAACCGTTCATTATTACAGAAGAACTCTACGAATGTAATAAAAAAACCGCAGTACACATAACTATGAACCGACCTCTGAACGTTAGATTTTGGTCTAACTTTTGAGGTCGGTTTATTAGTTATCGTGACTGCGGATTTTTTATGATCCAAGTTGGTTCACATCCCTTTTGGGATGATCCCTATAGTATAAGTAGAGATAATTGCAAAAAGCTATAAATGTTATAACCACTGCTCCCGTCATAGTTGCATCACGGTAAATTGGTTTTGCTTCTAGTAAAGAAGTTGCAACAGCAATGTAAAAGACAAGTGTGGCAACTTTCCCAAATACATTAGAAGGAATAACACGATTGATGTGTCCAAAGTACATGATGGCAGCGCCAATAATTAAGGCAAGCTCTTTAAGAAGAACTACATAAAGAACCCACTGTGGAATCAGCTGCGAATAGGTAAGACATCCCAGTGCCGCTATCAACATCAACTTGTCTGCCAGTGGATCAAGAACTGTTCCAAGTTTAGTTGACATATTAAAACGTCTAGCAATATAACCATCAAGTACATCGGTGACTCCAGCAACTAAGTAAATTCCAAGTGCGATTATTGGTTGGCCTATGCTGTAATAATAGATGAAAATTGGTATTAAAATGAGTCGAATTACAGTTAGTATATTAGGTATATTCACCAGTTTCACCTCCAACAGAAAATATGTTTTATTATACCATGATACCCAAAGTCCATGACCAATAATTTCCTTATGAAAGTCTTAAATATTGTTTCTTATACTTAGGCTTATACTCAAACTTAATAGCCAGATGTCCCTTGCTTGTTTAAAATGCTTACATTTACTATGAGCTTCTGTGCAGTTGTATTTCTCTCCAAAAACAGTAATGGAGTGTAATCTGTAAAGATGGCACCTCAACTATTGACTTGGAACCCAATAAAAAAGCGCCAACCGATTACTCGACTGGCGCTTACATAATATAATTTTTCAATACAATCTAGATAATAAGACACGCTTAAACCATTAAACGGTGAATTTTGCAACACGGTTCATAAGGTCTAGTGACAAGTTGGAAAGCTGTTCCGAAGCACTGGCAATTTCCTGTGAAACCGCATTTTGCTCTTCAGCAGAAGCTGAAACTTCTTGAGCACTGGCAGTTGTCTCCTGAGCAACTGAAGATATAAACTCGACTGACTCGTTTACACGATTTCCAAACAAGCTGGTACTTTCAATTGCACCTGCAACTTCTTCAATTAACGTGTTGGTAACTTCTACACGGCCTGTAATATTGTCAAAGGCTTCACCCGTTTTATCGATGGTTTGTATACCTTCATGAATGGCACTGTTTTCAGCATTAATTAAGGCACTCGCCATAGTGATTTCTGACTGAATATTACTGATTAGATCATTGATTCCGGAAGCAGAATCCATGGACTCAGTTGCGAGTTTTCTAATTTCTTCAGCAACAACTGCAAAACCACGACCATGCTCCCCTGCACGGGCAGCTTCTATAGATGCATTTAGTGCTAAAAGGTTGGTCTGATCAGCAATGTCTGAAATGGTGTCAGAAATATTTCCGATTTGACTAGACTGCTCGTTAAGTGCATTTATAACCTTAATGGTCTGCTCACTGCTTACACGGATCGCATCCATTTGCTTCACTGTGTTTTGCATTTGTGTTTGACCCAATTTAGCTGTTTCTAATACAGAAGAGGATTCCTCAACCATTTGTTTGGTTGCATCCGTTGATCGGTCCAGCTGATTTTTCATGTCAATTACAATGTCTTTAGTATTCATTACATGATTAGATTGTTCTTCTGTTCCAGCAGTAATTTCTTCAATGTTTGAAGTCACTTCTTCAGCAGCTTGTCCACCCTCTTCAGCAGATGAAGCTAACTGTTGGCTACTTGATGACAGAACCTCTGTAGTCTTCATAATTTCTACGATCATATCTCTAAAACCATTTAACATTTCATTTAGAGACATGCCCATTTGAGCCACTTCGTCCCCATCTGTAGGTCTAATCCCTTTTGAGTTGGTAAACTGTACTGTTAAATTGCCCGCAGATGCTTCTTTCATTACATTTTGCATTGCTCTGATTCGTTTAACAATGTATAAGGATATTCCACCAGCTGCAATAAGACCCACTAGAAAGAGAACCGTACCAAATATTAATGTTTGGTTACGCATATGATGTAGGCCAGCTAAGTATTCAGCTTGATCTGCACTCAATGAAATGGAGTAGCCATCAAAACCAGTAAAGAGATTAAGTTTTGTAACACCGTTAAATGTATAAACAACTTCACCATCTTTACCAGCTACCATATCAATCATAGCCTCAGTTAAATCTGGAACACCTAAATCTGGAATAGTCTGCTTTAACATAATTTCTTCGTTAGGATGGAATACAAATAGTCCATCGGCATTAATCATATAGGCATAGCCATTATCACCGATTTTCATGGCTGCTAATTGTTCAAATAATGCATCCATCTTAACTGCAGCAGCTAATATACCAGTCATTTGACCACGGTTGTTATGGATTGGATATGCATATACCCTTACTGGACGACCTGTTCCTTTAGATTCAATTATGTCACTCCATACAGCCTTATCTCCAAGTGCCGTCTTGAAGTAACCTCTGCTTGAAATATCGATGCCTGCATATGCATCTTCATTACTATCTGCTTTGATAATACCGTTTAGATCTGCAATGAATATAGTCTCAAGTAATTCAGTGTTTTTGCTCCTCATATCAAATAGAAGTGCTTTTGCTTGATCTAACTTTGCAGTTGATGTACTGAAATCATGACTTGATAATGATTTTGCAGTTGGTGTATCACCGATGACATCTAACAACATAGACGTATTGTCTAATCTAAGCTCAAAATCAGCTTTGACACTTGTAAGTTGAGCTTTAAGTTTTGCTTCCACTTCACTTGTAACTGCCTGTGATGACCAATAATACCCGATAGACCCGACTCCAGCGGCAACTATGATCACAAGTAAACACGACATCAATGTCATCTTCACCATAAGATTATTCCGAATCTTACTCACGATGAACCTCCCTATAATATCTGTTAATGCTCTCTCTAATATATTCGAATTCTATGATATGTAAAACTCTGACGTACTGCAAGTCGACATCTGTCCTGAAAATGTTGGTAAATGTCCTTTTATTGTAAAAATACTGAATTAAATGTCGAATTTAGATGTAAAACAAAGATTAGACATCGAACAATGAAGGCATATTTTTCAAATATACTATCTGCTAGGGGCATAGTACCATGACCCTATGTCGGTTTTTGTCGAAAGGTTCGATATTTAACTATTCAAACATACTAACCACCTATAAAATAATTAAATATATGAAGATCTGAGTATACTTTTGGGCAAAACAAAAGGGATTCCATAATTGGAAATCCCTTCTTTTGACTGACTTAGGTCAGTTTGTTGTTAAATTAATACCAAACGATTTAATTTTGTGTAATTTAATGCCATTTGTTCTTGTTCGAACATTTGAACATATACATAAGTTTTATACCTTAAATCGCGTGATGCGGTCAAGTAGGTCTTGAGCCATAGATGAAAGTTGGTCAGACGCACTGGCAATTTCTTGTGCAACCGCATTCTGTTCTTCAGCTGATGCAGATACGGATTGTGCACTTTGAGTCGAGTCAAGGGTCACTTGACGAATATAAGCCATTGCTTCTGAAACACGATCTCCATACCCCTGTGTATGTTCAATGGTTGTAGCAACATCTTCAATGAGCGAATTGGTTGTTTCTACACGGGTGAAGATTGCATCAAAAGCTTTTTCAGTATGTGCAATGGTCTGTATGCCCTCATGGATGGCGTCATTCTCTGCATTGATAAGGCTGGTTGCCATTGTAATTTCGGACTGAATTTGAGAAATCAAGGCATTAATCCCCGTTGCAGATTCCATAGACTCAGTAGCTAACTTTCTTATTTCTTCAGCTACTACAGCAAATCCACGCCCTTGGTCTCCAGCACGTGCTGCTTCTATAGAAGCATTTAATGCTAGAAGATTGGTTTGGTCTGCTATATCTGAAATGGTTTCAGAAATAGCACCAATATGAGAGGACTGTTCATTTAGAGCATGTATAACTTTAATTGTTTGTTCACTACTGACACGAATGGCATCCATTTGTTTTATGGTCTTACGCATTTGTGTCTGCCCTTGACTGGTTGTTTCTAAAACCTGCATGGATTCATCCACCATCTGCTTAGTTGAATCTCCAGACATATCTAATTGGGTTTTCATTGTTCCTACAACTTCGTCTGTAGCTTCAACGTGGTTAGACTGCTCTTCACTTCCAGCAGTAATTTCTTCAATATTCGCAGTTACTTCCTCAGCTGCTTGTCCCCCTTCTTCAGCCGAAGCTGAAAGTTGTTGGCTGCTTGTTGAAAGAAGTTCAGCTGTACGCATAATCTGAATGATCATTTCCCTAAACCCATCTATCATGGCGTTTAAAGACATACCCATTTGCGCAACTTCGTCTCCGTCGGCAGGTCTTTTTCCACCTAAGACAAACTCAGCAGTTAAATCACCCTCTGCTGCAAGCTTCATGATATTTTGCATATTTCTTATACGTTTTACTATGTATCTTGCTATAGAACCGGCAACTAACATTCCTAATGCAAAGAATAAGGTTCCGAATAAAATCATTTGTTTACGCATTTCATGCAGACCTGCCAAATACTCAGATTGGTCTGCATTAAGTGAAATAGAATAACCATCTAAACCGGTAAACAAGTTTAGTTTTGTGACCCCCTCAAGGGTGTAAATGACTTGGTCTTGTTTTCCATCAACCATGTCTTGAAGTGCTCCTGAAAGCTCAGAAACCCCTAGATCTTGAACTGTTTTTTTCATCATGATATCTGAGTTGGGATGATAAACAAATAAACCGGATTGATCAATCATATAAGCATATCCATTTTCACCTATTTTCAGGCCATCCAGGACCTCAAACAAAGTTTCCATTTTAACCGCGGCAGCAAGGACACCTATGTCTTGACCTAACTTATCTTTTATCGGATAGGCATAAACACGAATTGGATTTCCAGAAAATTTTGAATTCAAAATTTCACTCCAGTTGTTCTCCCCAGCTAATGCAGTCTGGTAATAGGCTCTAGAGGAAATATCTATTCCAACGTTTGAACCTCCATTACTGTCAATTTGAATAATGCCATTTGGGTCAGCAATATAAATAGATTCAAGTAACTCACCTTTTTGCTCGATCATATTTTCCAGTAATAGGCGTGCATTTTTTTTGTTATTAGATTCAACGATCAAATCATTTTTCTTAAAGGCACTTATTGTTGGTGTATCCCCAACAAGTTCTAACATGGCTTCTGTATTCTCTAGCTTGAGCTGAAACTTTGACTTTACTCCATCTAGCTCAGCTCGAAGTTTTGATTCTACTTCAAATGTAAGTGCTTTTGAAGACCAGTAGTAACTTATACCACCAATACCCGCTACAACAATCAATACAAGTAAACATGTCATTATGGTCATTTTGACCATTAAGTTATTTTTTATCTTATCCATTTAAAGGGCACCTCCTCACATGATTCTGAAAATAGAAAACCATTCTCAACTACTACCTCTGCACCATCATAGAGAATCTGTTCTCATGTTGCAATAGCTGTATTTTCCACTTTTGTATGTCCTTTAACAAAAAAACACCCACAATTTGTGGGTGTTTGTCGTATGCGTTTCATTTCTATAATACTGTATTTATTACAATATGTAATTCATTTAACTAATTCTATCCAAACCTTGATATTCGGTCTTGCTTTTCTGTAACAGGTGCTTAAATCGTTCGAAAGAGCACTATAAACATTTGTTTATGCATGATTAGAAAAAACTATACATTACTTTTTTGGTATATTTTACTTTTGTTTCACATTTACCTTTTTCATTCACTTTTCAAGCTATAAAGTGACACGACCTGATCCACTGATATTACAAATACCATGATCATTATAAATAATAATGAATGATTGTATCGTGGTTGCCCTTCGTATACAAAAAATACGAGTGAAGGAAATGCTAAATGCATAAACATTATGCCTATTCCCGGATCAAGTGTTTTCTTAAATGAAAATACTGATTTTATAACTGCTGGAATACCAACGATAATAAACATTAAGCTAAATCCACTTAAAATACCTAATAGGATGTCGTTTACTGCTCTAAATGTGTTCCTATTACGTTCGATTTCTTTTGCTGTTAAGTTTGATGGCTTTTCAGCAAGTTTATTCATGGTCCAAGCATCTACATCCCATGCCCCATTAAAATAGGTTGAATGTACTCGGATCAGACCCAGTTTAGCAAACTCCATTGGGTTATTAGTGATCCAATTTACTGCATGGGGTTTTAAATCAACTTCTATGTCAGAAGCTAACTTAATACTCTTATTTCCACCTTCAAGATGCTCCTCAATTATGGCTTCAATTTCGGGTGTTTTATAGAGGTCATCAAAGGACATCCATCCCCCATGTACATTATTAGGATTGTTATTAATATACAAGTTAAACCCAGAATTATATGAAACCGGAATAAAACGGCCAAAGGCATTGTAATTACGGATTGTCCAAGGTGCAATCACAGCAGCCATAATGATATAAACTATAAAACCACGTAATAGGGTTAATTTAAGGTCTTTCTCTTTCATCCACTCACATATTGCAATAATAACTGGAAACGCCATATAGAAGGGTTTTGTAAGGGCACAGATTCCAGTGAGTACACCCAGTAGTGGATACTTAAACTTTGCGTTTAGGTCACTGGCTTGAACCCATATAAGAAGTGCTAACAAGAGGGCCATTAATGTCTCTGTACCAGTCGCATTACAGTAGGCAATATGAGACGGTAAAAATGAGGCAACAGCCATACTAGTTAAGGCAAGTCCATCAGACCTCTCACTTGACTGGGTCATTTTTAACACAATTCGCCAAACTAAAACCAGGGTCAATAAACTATAAACAATATTTATCCACTTAGCTAAAGCCACTGAAGCCGTACCAAACATTTTAAACAAGATGCCCAGTGACCACGAATAAAACATCCCCTGAAAAGCTATGGGGTGTCCTTCGTAGGTGAATCCTTTTCCAAGATAAATGTTTTCAGCAATTCTAAAATAAGCATCAAAATCATAAAGTTGGTCTGTCGGAATGGTCCTGATCCACCAAACCCTCGCCATTAAGCCGAGTAAAAGTATAACTAAAGGCATAATTGCACGTTTTACAGGTGATGCTTTGATTTCCTTTGTGAAGTTATTAATTGTGTGTTGAACGAAGTTCATGAGTTTCACCCTTTGTCGTCTACTTAAAGAGACGTCAGTCTCAATGAGACTGACGTCAGTATATTTTTAGGCTATCATATTTTTCTTACATTTTGTAGATGAATAAACATTTATCTTATTACTGCATTCCAATAACAAGTTCAGCTTCAAATAGGTCACTTGAAAGTTCAATACCAAATACAAAGACAGAACCGCCTACTTCGTAGTCAAGAATGCTAAATGTAGCCCCTTCTTTAAAACTTACGGTCCATGTCTGACCTGCATCGTCTTTAACTTTTAATAGATTAGCAGATTGGAATACTTCTAAGATCTCAGCTTTGAACTTGGTTTTTTCAACAGGTTTATTAAATACAATTGTATTGGCACCACTACCGTCCATTTTAACTGTAACGTTCTGTTCCAGCCTTAGGTCATAAATGTCACCACTACCCGTTTCACCATCTTTAACAAATGTCATGTCTGGTTTAATATTTACAACCTTTGACTCTTGGTCAGCTGTTAACAGGGTAATTTGTGGTGTCGCACTGATTAAAATCGACTGGATTTCCCCTGAAAGTTCAGAGCTCATACCTGTCGCTTCAACACGTGTTACTTTGCCATATTCAAGAGTAACATTAATAATGTCCCCTTTGCTCATGGTATTCCCTTTAGAAATAACTTCAATGTCCATTTCAATCACTTGGTCTATAAAGCTGCCTTTATCAAGTTGAACACTAATTGTGCTTCCTTTTTTGAAGTCAGAAGTACGGTTTAATACGCCTGAGACCAATGTTTTCTTTGAAAACGCTTCAACTTCGCGAACGTCAAAACCTTCAGCACTGATGTACAGCTGGTCACCCATTTCGATATTTTCTAATTTTACAGACTCACTGTCTTTAACAATAACAGCTGAATCATAAGCTTTAAAATATTTTTTACCTTCATCTGTTGAAACAGTAATTACTCGGTATGTACCATTATCGTCTGAAAGCGCATCCGATTTAGCGAAGAAATTACCTTCAATCTTATCAAACTGTTTGTTTACAACAAGTTTAACTAGGTCACCATCGTTTTCGTGTACGGTTACATCCATACCTTTGTTTACTTCAGTTAATGAAAGAGATTCACTGCCTTTAGTAATTGTAGCTTTGCTTCCGTCGTAAACATGTAACTTTCCGCCACCATCACGAATTTCAATGATTTCTAACTCATCATGTACAATCGAAACAATAGCTTCATATACTTTTGTACCTGTTGATGTTGTGTTTGTAATACTAATGCCTGTTGAATCTGAATCCGTCTTTTCAGGGGTAATTTCACCACTTAAAACACCATAAGAACCAGACAATAATGTTGCAAGAACTTCCCTTGTCATAACTTGTTTAGGATTAAAGTTCCCTTTGTCATCCCCTTTACTGCTGATCACTTCGTTTTGAATAAGTAGGTCAACATAAGGTGCTGCTGCACTAGGGATTGAAAACGCATCTTTATAATCAAAACTAATTATACGTTGTAGATTTTCATTTAAGAAGATGTTCATACCTTTGCCTAAGAAAATTGCAGCTTCGAGTTTCGTAGCTTCTGCAAGTTCTCCTTCAATGACAAAGCCTTTTAACTCATCTGGATGTAAAATTTCATTTTCAAGCGCATAACCAACAGCTGCCCATGTTATTTCACCATATGGCGCAAGAGTTTTAGGGACATTTGCTGCATCAATAGTTGCACCAAATTTCATTGCTAGGACATCCCCTTGCAACTTGTCAAACTTACCAGAAGCCGCAATTGTGTTATAAATTGATGTTATAACCTCAAGCTTTGTTACCGCCTTTGAAGGTTTATATGTAGCATCTGAATACCCTGGCATTATGTCATTTTCCACCACTTTAATGATGAATGGCATTGCCCAATAATCTTCTGGGACATCAGTAAATAATCTTGCTGCAAATGCTGTAGGGGTGCTTAATGCCATAACAAGAAGCAGGCACACCGCAATGGTTCTTTTAAAGTTCATTCGTACACTTGTTTTCAAGGATAGCCCTCCATTCTAATGTGTATAACCCAGATTATAAACTTCTTATGAAAATACCACCTACAATATGGGTCTTATATTCTATGTATATTATAGCAGATGAAGTTTCTACTTAAGTTTCAATGGTATTACAATCTTATGACCATTTAAATTACTGCACCTTTTAGGATCTATCACCTGCGGTTACTCAAAGTTCTTATGTTTAACTCTTATATACAATTTCTCTGATACATCAACTCGATCATTTATTTATGCAATCCTAATTGACTAATCATTGAGTATTTTTAAATACAACAAATTTGCTTAATAGATAATTCAAAACAATAACAACAACTGACATGATGTATTTTGATAACATTGGCTCTATATCTAATCCATCAATGCACAAGATAAGTCCTAGAGTTTCAACAGCCCAAGTACTTAATCGAGAAGTAAAAAATGAAAGCCCTTCTCTCACAACTTCACCTTTTGACTCCGCTTTTGACTCAAAGACAAGTTTTCGATTGGTTAAAAACGCAAACAAAACAGCAAGAACCCAAGATAAGCTGGTTGCTACAAAATAATGAAGCCCCAGTTTAAGAAATAATGCATAGGTTCCAACTCCGATAGCTGTTGTTAGAACACCAAATATTAAGTATAAACTAATTTCTTTTTTCATTTTGTAGGCTTTCTTTTTGTAGGCTATCTTTTTGTAGGCTATCTTTCTTATCTACCTCTGTGCTTAAATCGGGACAATAACAGGCATACTTATTAGACTCAGAACTCCTATGCACTTGTTGCCCGTCTTGTTTGCTTATTATGTATAAGGGTCTATTCCTGACTTCCTCATAAATTCGTGCAATGTACTCCCCTATTACACTTATTTGGATCATTATAATGCCAAAGAACAAGAGTAAAATTGTAACAATAGATGTCCAACCTTCGACT
>Ga0209379_10000172_pt1 | contig 73650 bp, 79 predicted proteins | sample tdDd001_FD_187124 | JGI IMG/M metagenome (GOLD analysis project Ga0209379, IMG submission 187124) | Marine sediment microbial communities from the Atlantic coast under amendment with organic carbon and nitrate - tdDd00.1 (SPAdes)... | ecosystem: Environmental > Aquatic > Marine > Coastal >...
GGCTTCTAGCATGTTTTCAAGAGTCTCAGCAAACATGTCTTTCAATGCCTCTTGGACATCTAAAGCAGATTTGATCTCGTAGTTTTCAAATAGGTGTTTCATTAATTCTTTTGATGCTGGGTTCTTTTTTCTTTTCGCCATTTTGTAAGCCTCCATCTGTTCTTAGTTTATTATAACAAATTAAACTTTACACAGATAATCTTACACGCCCTTACAGTCATGACAAATGTAATACATGGATATATGAACCATACTATTTGGTTCATCGCACAAGTAAAGAGTGCGGAATTACATCGATAGAAGTACAACATGCACTCCCCTTTAGGAGGAGTTACATGAGTACAACAAACTTAGTTTATGTTAAGCAGCGAAATGAACTTCGCTATGATCAAATCCAATGGCATATCGGCCAAATCTTTGATTTAGCGAACAAAAGTACAAGGAATACATACATATCTATGTCCCTTCCAGGCAAACCGAGAGAAATCAAAATACACGACAAAATACGCTTATTTTTATTACAGAAAGAGGAATACATAGATGAAATCATCAACAAAAATGAATATGCTGATCAGGACATTTTCATAGCCCCCGCAACATACATCAAAGATGCTGATGGCCGAAGGAAAGAGAACCTTGAATCGTTCTGGGGAATCATAGTAGATATTGATGACATCGAATGTGATGCTGAAGATTATATCGAAATGCTTTATGAAACAAATCTATTTGAAGAGATACCAGCACCTGGATATTGGATCAGTAGTGGCAGAGGATTATATGCAGTCTATTTACTTCATCATGCAACAGCAAAGGACAAAGGATTAAGTGAATTATATTACATGATCAAGTGTAAGCTTTACGATGCCTATAATGCTGATTATAAGTCCCTTGAGTTAAACCACCTCTATAGATTGCCTGGAACCATTAATCATAAATCTAATGCTGAAGCTTACATTGTTGACTTCCATGAAATCAAATATCAAAAGCCGCAGCGTTGGTGGATTGGCGACTTAGCTGATCAATTGGGATACACAAAGGAGTTTCTTAATCAACAACGAGAAGCTGAAGCAATCGCAAGAGCAGCTAGAGCTATTGGTCTTACAAACGAAGTGCTCAACCTTGATGTCTTCAAGCAGAGAAAGAAATCTAACAAGAAAAAATCAGGTATCCTTTCAACAAGTGTTTTGCGAGTACAAGACATTGAGTATCTCGTTTACTCTAGGGTAAAGAATGGTATCTCGCTCGACGGTTATAGAAATGAAATACTAATAAGTTATGCTATATACCTGTATTACTCATACTATTCGAATCTTGAAAAAGAAGAAACTCATACTATCATTGAAGAAAAAGTAGCAACATTGAACAGGGCCTTCCAAGATGAGATGCTCGAATATTCAAGAGTAGAATTGGCCATATCATATGCTCGAACAAGCGTTGAAAACCTTGTGAAAAATAAGGGAATCAAAGAGTTTCGGTACAAGTATTGTAAAAAAACTCGCTGTATGATTCAAAATAACGATTGGAGATTTAATGATGGCATCTACTATCATAATACATACACTCTTATTAGACGATTAGGCATCACTAATGAGGAAATGAACCATATGCAGCAACTTGCACATGAGGATATTCGAAAGAAGAAAATAAATGAAAGACGCAATAAGTCGAAAAGATTGGCAAGAAAAGAGAAAAACGGAATGACAAAAAAGCAGAACTCAATAACAAACCGACGGGTAGAAGTGGCAAGATTACATCGACATGGTCACTCTATAACGGAGATTGCATCACAACTCAATGTTAGTATTACTACTGTTAGAAGAGATCTTCAGTCTCTTAAAAGTAGTTCTGCGAAAGAGGATTAACAGTCCTCTTTTCATTATTTACAGCAAAACAAAAAAAGGCACTTATAAGAATCTTTTTAAACTATGTGTAGCTCTCTGCTTTGCCTAGAAAGAAGCATCATTTCACCAAATAGATATTCATAAATATAAGGGATAGATATACAACTTTCAACTATATCTCGTCATTAATTGAATATTTAGTGAAAATCATATATAAGATACTTTTGAAAAAAAACTTGATTTTTTCTCTATTGGTGAGGAATAATACATAGACTTAAGGTCAATCAAGAAAAGGAGGTTAGAAATCGGATATAGAGCAAAAGAACTAGAGGAAGCAGGTTTAATGGTAAAAGGAAGATTCAAAGCTTACTTTCGAATTCTTTCTGTAGCATCCCTTATGTCATATGTCTACAGAAAAATAGTAATCTATGTCTTCACTTCCTTTCAAGTCCCCGAGTTGATGTTTCTCACCACTCCCTTTACACTCCTTCTTTTTACAATCGTATGCTCAGTTGGTTATACAGCATACTTAAGGGATACACGAAGAGTCATCGACAAAGCACTAGAAAAGAATGGCCCCTTGTATAATTGTGATGTTGACTAGATAGATAAGAGAGAGGTAGCTTCGGGGCATGCCTCTCTTTTGCTTAAATACTCAAAAGGAGGAATACTATATGGAACTTACTTCAAGACAGGAGCTAACAATAATTTGTGCCCTAATAGGATATCGTAATCAGTGTAATGAAATGCTCAAAACAGATAATGATCAGTTATTTGAAACTTATCTTGAGCATATATGGTATATCGATGAAATCATCGATATATTGAACGATAGCTATGAACAGTCATACAACCATTAATTCGTACTAAATCATACTATTTGGTGCGTAGTGGCAATATCGCATTTGACTTAGATGTGTGCGTCCTCAATACGATTGCAGTATTACACTGCAACGATGACCTGAACAATATAAGACACAGTCTATCAGCAATTCTATTGAATCTTATATAGGGATTAACAGTGTGAGATGTTCTTTTCTCACGCTGTAAATCCCTATAAGCAAAAGATTATTTTACCAAGGAGTTCACTGTATTATGGAGGTGTTTTTATGGGACGAACAAGAAGCTTGCAATATCAAATGACAGAAACCATTAGTATGGCATTTAAACCTGGCATCGATAAACATTCATTGAAAAAAGACCACAACGGAGGCGATCCCTATAATCATGTGGCCTCATACAAGTCGCGTGAAGCATTATGCAAGTTCTCAAAAAAATTCGCAAAGTTCATCAAGGCCCAATATCCCCACATTAACTATGTTTGCGAACTGACACCGAATCACTTTGAGGAGTATTTCGAAAATAATAAGGCTAACTGGAATAACCGAAGTATTAAAACTAATTTCACACTAGCAAAAAAGGTGATGCATTTGTGTAATAGAAGGTTTAGATTTAAGACAAATATGAATGAGGTTCGGCTTCCAATATCAATTAAAGGCAAATTGAATCATGATATAGATTTGACCGGTAGATGCTCTTTAATGTCTGAAAAGGAGTTCAATATCATATATGAAGATCTATGCTCTCGCTCGTCTTTTGCTCAATACGCCATTTTTCTTACTCGAATTCTAGGTCTTAGAAATCAAGAATCGGTAACATTAACTCCCTCATCATTTATAAGAAAAAATGAAATTCATACTTCCTCACAAAAAAAACAAGAAAAATGACATAATCGCCGTAGGTGTAACCGGAAAAGGTGGCCGATACAGGGAAATTCCTGTCGATAACCCTTCACATCGTGAATTCCTTGAAAAACTAGCAGAAGGTAAAGAACCTAATGAGCGATTTATCCCAATAAAAGCAGCCTCAGTTTCAAGCGCGATAAGATTAGCGTTAAAACGAAATGGTCTTAGCGAAAAATTCAAGCTCTCTTCTCAACATTCAATAAGAAAACTTTATGCTACCTTAGAGTTTGTTCGAATAAGAGATGAGAAATATAGAGATGAAATTTCAAAAGGGTTTGATGAAAAAGAAGCTATGAGTCGGGCGAAAAACTATGCTTATTATCAAGTATTATCGATTCGTTTAGGTCATGGACGGAGAAACGATCTCAGAAAAATCTATATAAAAGAATCAATGCTTTAATACATCAACAGTCAATTCTATACTGATACTTTTTCTAGTATGTCAACCAAATGCAATCAAAACCGCGATATTAATTTCAATTCGTCAACCAAACAAGAAAAAATATGACATTTCGATAATTTGGTGTAGATTTTTGTCAAATTATATTGAATAATGTACGGCATACGCTTGAGCTGAAGGTTGAGATGAAATATTCCGGAAAATTCATTTCATACTAAATTTAAAACTGAGAGGAGTACATTATGGAGAAATTAACTTATACAGTGATGGAACTAAAAGATGTGTTGGGGTTAGGAAGAGACGCAACTTACAAATTAGTTAGGAGAAGTGACTTCCCCAAAATCAAAGTTGGTAAATCATTCATCATCCCGAAAGATGCTTTGTATGAGTGGATTATAAAGAACACTAACTAAGAAAACGAACGAGAAAGGATAATGTTATGACAAACAAGAAAAAGCAAATAAAAATTAATGTAGGATGTGGAAGTGTATATCGAAGAAAGGATGGTACACTCGCTTGGAGATACAGGAAGAATGGATATGACCAAACTATATATGCTAAAACCAAGATAGAGCTTGAAGTAAAAGCAAAAGAGTTCCTAGAAATAATACAACATGGACCCCAGATAAAGAAGAGGAACATGACTTTATCGGACCTAATTTACGAAGATCTCACTGAAATTCGGGATGACTTGGCTGAGTCAACTACAGAACTATATCTTCAGTTGAACCGTGATTACATTGAGGATTCATCAATTGATCTCCTGCTTGATAAACTAAGTTACTCTAAAATTCAAAAGTTCATCAACAGTCTAAAGAGCAAATGTAGTTATAGCATCATTCGTAGAATTAGAGGTATTCTCTATGCTTCATTAACATATGCTAAAACAGAACACTTGATTCATGAAAATCCATGTGATGGTGTTACACTTCCAAAAGAAGACAAATGTAAAGGTTATGAAGAGAAGCAAATAGTATATCTTAACTCTGATGAAATGGATAAATTCTACGAAATTCTACAATCTGATAATGAGATTGATGTCCGATTAAAAACATTGATTATCACATTATTGTATTCAGGTTGCAGAATCGGAGAAGCACTTGCTTTGAAATGGAATTTCGTTGACTTTGAGAACAATCAGTTAAATATTGTTAACAACCTCAGAAGAGTAAGAAATAATGAGAAGAAGAAAACAGGTAAAAAAGATAAACAAGGTAAAACTAGACTTCGAATTGGTTTACTAAAATCAAAAACATCACGACGAGTAATACCTGTGCCGGAAAAGCTAATGACAAGTCTTCGAGAACTAAAGCAAGAACAGGATCAATATATCGCAGAAAACAAAGACTCATATCAAAGTCAAAAACTTGTATTTGCTACACAATTAGGTGGACTAGTAGATCCTAGAAATGAACGGAGACGCTTCAAGAAGTATCTCAAGAAAATCAACTTCAGAAATGACATTAATTTCCATTCTTTGAGGCATAGCTATGCATCAAAAATACTACTTTCATACCCGACCAAGTTGGCCAGCGAACTTTTGGGACATTCAAGCACCGATGTTACAACCAAAATTTATCACCACATCTGTTCATCGGACAAAAGAGATGCAGTCAATACCCTTTAAAGCAAGTTAAACACTTGCTTTTTTCGAATATGTGACTGTCGTAAAATCGTCGTACGCACTTGCATAATTAAAGAACTACTAGCTATAAGCTAGTAGTTCCAACAGTTTTGGCGCACCGTCCAGGACTCGAACCCGGGACGAACAGAGTCGAGGCTAATCAGTGCCCCTATGTCCTTCTATGAAGAAATGGACCTGCCGCCTTCTAGGGCCGTCGAACTCACATAAGAATACAGACTGCCACTGACCCAATACCAGTCTCCCTTCTTCCACATGGACAACCTGGTCAGCACCCATGAAGGATGCCTTGAGGTGGGCGTGGCTATTGCCTTCATAGTGCTTGTAGTCACCCTCTACTGGGAAGATGACATTCAACTGGTTTAACATGTCTGTGACAACATCAGGATCTGCATTCTCATTAATGGTCAGACCTGCAGTTGTATGGGGACAAAAGCAAGCAATCTTTCCGTATCTTAGATCCATCTTTTCTATAATTTCATTCAAGGACCGGGTCAAATCGATCATCTCTTGGTCCTTATGGGTTTCATAGTACATGGATATTCTTTTCATAGATTTATGCCACCTTTCTTTGAGCCACCTTGAATACTTGGTGGTAGTCATCTTTAGTTTCATCAAAACACACATGACTTACATTAATTAAAGTTAAGTCTTCAAGTCCTAGAATTGTCTTCTCAATGGCCTTGGCTATGTGGTCATCAAGACTGGCAAAGGCCTCGTCTAAAATCAAGACTTGGGCTTGTTGGAGTAGGGCCCTGGCAATAGCAATCCGACTCTTTTCTCCACCAGACAAGTTCTTACCATTGTCAACAATCTTTGTGTCCAGCCCCTGGGGCAATCGTTCTACTAGGTCCTTCAGGCCAGCCTGGTCAACAGCTCTTTCTATCGCCTGGTCAGAATAGTCCTTATAAAGGCAAAGATTCTGTCTCAGGCTATCTTCAAATAAGAAGACATGCTGCTCTACATTGGCAATTAAGTGGTAGTAGTCCTCGTGACTGATCTGGTCAAGGGGCTTATCATCAATTAGTATAGCCCCTCCAGTCGGTTGGTGGTACTTTCTAAGAAGCTTGAGTAGGGTGGATTTTCCCCCACCACTAGGTCCTGTAATCAAGTACTTGCCACCCTTGGTCAAGTCTAAATCAATGTCCTCCAGGACATGGTTCACTTGGTCAGTCTCTTCATTATATGCAAAAGAAACGTTCTTTAAGCGGATTGCCGATTCTAGACCCAGGGGTTGGTCCAAGACCTCATACGTTTCAACAAGACGGTCCTTCTCGATCTGCTTATCCATCTTTTTAAAGAGAATCTTAGAACTCGAAATCTTAGGTAACCACTCTCCCATCACCTGGACAGGTCCTAGTACTCTTTCGGCACTATTAATAACCAAGACAATGCCCCCAAAGGTCATCTTGCCCTGGATGGTCAAATAAGTAGCTGCTGCCATCATGCCGATCATGAGGCTGGTCATCATAAAGTTTTGCAGGGCAAATATATAGGTGTTGATCTTATCAATGATATAGCCCTGTCTTTGAACCACTTCAGACCGGTTGTGAAAGTCTTCCTTGGCCTTGTCTGTGAGGTCATTGACCTTAATAATATGAAAGGCATTTAGGCAAGACTTGATATAAGCCGTATACTTCTGGAAGAGGTCAGACCGCTTCTCCTGGTGCTTCTTTATGGGCTTGCTCAGGAGGATGGATACAAGGGCCACAAAGAGGGCCAATAAGGCACCTACCACAGGAATCCAGGGGCTCACATAAACAATCACTGCCAAGCCAAAGATAAAGGACAAGCCCTGGTAGATGACTTCAAACTTACCCATAACATAGCCATTTTCAATGGTGGTCATATCCTGGGTCATATTTGAAACATAGTCTGTTGTATGGTCTTGGTCAAAGGAAGCAATATCCTTTTTAAAGACCTCCTTGAGGTAGTGCCGCTTCAAGGTCCTCATAGACTTCATCTTATACCGGCCCTTTAAATAGGCCATTAAGATATTCATGGGTAAGATCGCCAGGGTTACAAGCCCCATAATCATCACATACTTCCATAAATTAGCCTGGTCAGCAGCCATAGCTGCATCTGTTGTCTCCATCATTACAATGCTTAGATAGGCCTCCATGAGAATCACAGCCAAGCCTACAGAGACAGCCAGTATAAGAGGCAAACGTGCCTTTTTTAATTGTTTTAGCATCTTAAGCCTCCCTTACATCAAAATAATCGTTGACATCATAAACCTGGACATTACCATTTTTTACTTCTATCACATGATCATACTGGCTAGTAATACCCGGATAGTAGCGGTGAGATACTGCGATGAGGGTACAAGGTAGGTCAAGTAGGGTCTGTTCTACCCGGGCACCTAGTTCAGGATTCAAGCTTGATGTTGCCTCATCTGCAAATATAAGGTCCACATCCTTGACCAAGGCCCGAGCTATTGAAATTCTTTGTCTCTGCCCACCCGAAAGGTCCTGGCCATTTTCTAGAACCTGTCTTTCAAGCTGGTCTGGATGATCATAAATGAAATCTTCTAGACCGGCCATCTTTATTGCCTTCTTGAGTCTCACTTCATCAATATCCTTGTAAAGACATATATTGTTCATCAGACTGTCCTCAAAGAGAAAGACATCCTGGTAAATAAAAGACACATGATCGTTAAAGTCCCCTGAGTGAATATCTCTCAGACTCGTTTGGTCATAAGAGATCTCCCCCTGGTAGTCGAAGTAGGTTTGAGACAAAATCTTAATCAGAGTAGACTTGCCTGCCCCAGATGCCCCCTTTAAGAGGTACTTCTTGCCCTTTTCAATGGTCAAACTGGCATTTTTAAGGATTTTTTGGTCTCCATAGGAGAAGGTAACCTGGTCTAAACGAATACCCTCTTCAAGGCTGAAGCCTGCCTTGCCCTCTGGATGTTGAGGCATATCTTCTTCTATAGAGGTTATCTTGTCAAATATTTTCATACTGGCCTTGAGCTCATTAAAGAGGGGGATGAGTTGCTCTAGAGGCCAAATACAACCGTTGGCCAGGACAATCATAAAGGTAATTTGAGTTGTTGTCACCCCATGACTGATTAAATTTAAGCAATAGACCAATATCCCAATAAATATGAAGGTTGATAAGAGCCTAGTTAAGTTTCTTTGACTCTCCGTGAAGACTTGATAGGACATTTTTCTTTTCTCTAAGCGGTCAACAGCCACCAAGTTCTTGTCCAGTATGGTCTTTTCAACTCGGTTCAACTTAAGGAGAGATAGACCTTCGAAGGTATTGGATACATCAACGGTCATATCACTGTTGGCTTTTGAAATGCCCTCTTGCATGGTGGTTGTTTTTCCCTCTAATCGTTTAATCAAAAGGAAGATAAGGATGGAAGTCATAAATATAATTCCAGCAAACTTGAGGTCTAAAAAGGCTAAGATCAAAATGGATACCACATAGGCTCCTCCCCTGAAGATAACATTGATCAACCTCAGGAAGAAGTTTTGTTCAAACAGGTTTATGTCATTGACCAAGTGGGACATGTAGACAGCCTTTGACTTCTTATTAAAGCCCTCAAAGGATAATCTTTGAATCTTTTCAAAGGCAAGCTTTCTAACATCCAAAATAATATCCCTGATAAATCCAATCCGCATCATTCTCGAACAGATGAACAAGAGAGAAGAAAATAAAACCATGCCTAGGCAAATCCACAACCTCTGCCAAAAGATGGTCATACTTCCCATAGTCGCTGACCCAATCAAAGCTGAGATTGCAAAATTAACTGTCAGTTGATTAAGGACTGGGAATAAGCAGGCAATCAGGTAAATGATAAACTGCCGCTTTCTCGATAATAATAATGATTTCATTAGGACACCTCTTTCTTTATAAAATTACTATAACTATTAAAATTTCATAAAACAATTGGTTCAAAGAGAATCTAATTGTTCTCTAATCTTCTTCTAATTTTTATATACAAGCAAAAAGACTACCGAACGTTGACGGTAGTCTCTCATGTTACTTGGTGTATGTTTTTTTATAACCCTCCAGGGCACCTACAAAATCATTATTGCTGACCTTTTCTACTTCAAATGCCTTCACATAGCTAAAGGCTAAAAATAGGGATAAGCCAAAGTAGATCATGTAGACCAGAGGATGACTGATACCAATTAAGAAACATATGAAGATCATGATGTTAGAGGGGGTTATACTGTAAATAGCTGTTGACATACCCTCACTGAAACTGTAATTCTTATCCCAGACCTTACTTAGAAGTATGACTAAGACACTGATCATTAACATGGTCGTTATTGGCATCAATAGGATGATGATGCCCATGAAAAACCACTTGATATTGTCATAGACCTGGACGTGGGCTCTGGCATCACTTACTATTTTACTGAGTCTGGTATCCCCCATGTCGTATATTTCCTCTGTGATTTCAATACTAGGAATCACATCAAAGCCACCCTCTCTCACCATGGCAAACTTCACTTGACCTACAATGATAAAGGTTACCATAAATATGCCAAAGAACACCATTAAATACTTAAAGGCCTTGGTCAGGTCCTCCTCCATGAAGGTTCTTGAAAATTTTAAGTTAATCAGGTTGTTAATTAATCTCTTCATCTCTACTCACTCCTTTGTTTCAAATAGCCAGCCCAAGGGGGATCGACTAGTAAATATTAACATTTGATAATATTATCTTACCCTATAGGGGGATAGGAGTTTAACTTTTTGCTCCAAAGCGTCCTTAAATAGCACTAAAGTGCTGGACATGATAGCCCCTATGACCCGGCCTCTAGGGCTTTAATTCTATCTGAAGTTGGCGGATGGCTGTAGTAGAGACTGACATAGATTGGATGAGGCGTCAAGTTTGAGAAATTCTCTCTTGATAAAACTTTCAAAGCTGAAATCATATGTGCCTTATCTACATACTGGCTTGAAAAAGCATCTGCCCTGTATTCTGCCTTTCGACTCATCTTGTTCATAAATAGTCCCAATATCATAGTGATGGGCTCATAAATAACGCCAAGAATAATCAGGGTGTAACCAAATGAGTAAGACCCTTGGAACAAGAAGGCACCCAGGACACTGATGTAAAGGCCAATCGTAAAGATACTCTTTATAATCCCCTTCAATACATCCTTATTCACTGAATGGCCCAGTTCATGGGCCAGTACACTCAAAATCTCATCTTCTGAAAGCTTCTCAATCAGGGTATCAAACAAAACCACATCTTTCATTTTACCAAAGCCAGAGAAAAAAGCATTGAGCTTGGTTGATCGTTTTGATGCATCCATTACCCATATGGATTTCACATCAAATCCCAATTGGTCAGCCAGGTCATTAATTCTGGTCTTAAGACTTCCTTCCTCTAGAGGGGTCAATTTATTAAATATTTTTACAAAAACCTTGGTGGTTAATAGGGACATAATCAACATAAAAGCCACACTTGCCCCCCACAAACTTAGGATAAAGACCATCATATTGTCATCAAATAGGTCAACCAGCTTAAGGGTACCAAGAAGGATCCCTCCTCCCAAGACAACTGTTAAAATAATCTCCTTGATCTTATCTGTAAAGAAGGTCTTTTTAGTGGTCTTATTAAAACCAAAGTTTTCCTCTATTACAAAGGTATTGTGATAATCAAAGGGTAGACTAATTAAGTTAGATACCAGGCCTAAAAAACCGAGAAAGGCCAGGGTTTGTAGGCTGTATGAATCAATATAGGTGTTGATCCAGTTCTCGATGGCCACAAAGCCATCCAGTAAAAATACGACAACAACAATTAAGATACCTATGGCCTTGTCGATCATACCAAACCGAAACTTGGCCATAAAATACTTGTGCCATTGATCATAATCCTTCTTATCGTAAATGTCCTTAACATTTTCAGGACAGGGTGTATGCCTGTAACCATAGTTCTTAAAGGATACAAGGGATTTGACTGCAAACATTACTAAAACGAATAGGGCTAAGGCTATATTCATGTTACCTCCTCGGTTCTTGTCCTAGGGACTTGAAGAACCTTAAAAAAATCTCTTCATTAACACTGTTTCTAGGATAAATAAAGTGTAGGGTCCTAGTGACTTCATAGTCTTCTATTATTAAGGGTCTTAGACTGCCCGCTTCAATTTCTCTGGCACAGACTCCTTCATACATAAATGATATACCATGTGTGTGCTCTAAGAAAGACTTGATCATGATAAAACTGCTCACCTGGTCAATTTTTTCAAACTGTGCCACAGACTGTCCCTTTTGACTGAGATAGTCTTCAAGTATTTTCCGAGTACCTGACCCCTCTTCTCTGAGAATCAGGGGATAGGCAAAGACTTGGTCCATGGTAACTGGTGACTGAAGGGGGTGGTCATTCCTGACAACTCCTATGAAGGCTGTTGTCTCAAAAGCGTGGGCTTGGAAGAGTTTGTGGTCAAAGTCACCTTCAATGAAGGCACAATCAATTTCTCCCCTTAAGAGCAAGTCTGTCAGGTCCCTAGTATTTCGAACAAGTATTTCATAAGGCACCTCCTGGTCCCTTATGGACGTTACAAGATACTTAGGCAAATAGTAGTCAGCAATAGACAGGGTAGCCCCTAATTTCAATCGCTTGGTCTCCCTTTTAATTTGGTCCTTCACTGCCTGGGCATTGAGTTTCTGCAAGAGACAGTAGTGGTATAAAAATCTCCCCTCCTGGGTCAACTCAAAAGACTTGCCACTCTTTTTGAAGAGTTTACAGCCATAGTACTTCTCTAGTTTATGGATATGTTGAGTGACAGCTGGTTGGGTCAAGTGTAAAACCTGGGCTGCCTTGGTATAACTTTTTTCCTTCACCACTTGAATGAAGGTATCAACTTTCATATCTAACATAAGTACCTCCCCATCAATAATAACATATACTTATGATTGATAACAAAACATAATTTAACTTTATCCTTAATTTTTGATACACTGACTGCAGGAGGTAACACTTATGAAAAAATACATACCCGGCCTGGTCTTGGCCATAGCCATAGCCCTAGTCGCTCGCATAACAACTGACCACCTTAAGGTCCACATCCTAAGTCAATCGGTACTGGCCCTCTTGCTAGGCATGGGACTTCATCCCATAATAAGGGGCAAGACCATGCTAAAACCCGGTTTAAAACTAGCCTCAAAGAAAGTCCTTAAACTTGCCATCATCCTGCTGGGCTTTTCATTGAGCTTGTCCACCATCCTCCATGTTGGCAGGTTGTCCCTAACAGTGATGGTCTTCACCCTCATCACCTGCTTTGGAGGGGGCTATCTTATTGGACGTTTATTAAAGTTGGATTGGAAGCTCTCCAGCTTAATATCTGCAGGGACAGGCATCTGTGGTGGGTCAGCCATAGCAGCCCTAGCCCCTGTCATTGAAGCCAAGGATGAGGATATAGCCTATGCCCTGTCAGCAACTTTTATCTTTGACATGGTTATGATTATCATCTTCCCTATCATGGGCCGGTGGCTAGGCCTTGACGATATTGCCTTTGGCCTATGGTCAGGAACAGCAGTCAATGATACGTCTAGTGTTGTGGCTACTGCCTATGCCTTTAGCGAAGGGGCTGGAGACTTTGCAACCATGGTTAAGTTGACCCGGACCCTGTCTATCATACCTACAGTCCTAGCCTTCTCCTGGATCTATAAAAAAACTCAACCCAAGCTTAAGACCAAGCAAACAAGACTGGGCCAAGTCACCTCAATTTTCCCCTGGTTTATTATACTCTTCGTTGTCATGGCCTTGGTTAATTCAACAGGACTGATTTCACCAGTCCTATCTGGACACTTAAAGAACCTGAGTAAATTTCTAATGGTTACCTCCCTGGCAGCAATTGGACTATCTACAGACCTCCACCGTCTGAAAAAATCAGGCCTTCGCCCCATGGTCCACGGGTTTATTATTTCATCTTTAGTGGTTCTGGTAGCCTTGACAGTCATTACTGTGATATATTAAGTCTAGGACATGAAGACAAGGAGGTAAAATGACCTACAAGTTATTAAAAGAAAAGGACTATACAACCAGTCCTTGGTCAGGCGGTATGACCACTGAGATTTTCCTATATCCAGAGACTGGTTCTTATAAAGACAGAGACTTTTATGCAAGAATCAGTTCTGCAACTATTTTAGTGGACCAGTCTACTTTTACCCCGCTTGAGGGGATTGACAGGTTCATCACATCTCTAGACAAGCCTTTGACCCTTCAACACAGTCAAGCTCAGCCCTTTACACTGTCCCCCTTCCAAGTGTATGGTTTCTCTGGTGGACAAGCAACTCAAAGCTTTGGTCAGGTCAAAGACTTTAACTTGATGGTCAAAGATCCGGCCAGGGGTGAGTTAAAGACATATACCCTAGAGGGGGCCCTGGTCCTAGAAGGCCAGTCAGCAGACCTGATGGTTATATATAGTCCTCAGGTTGACCTAACCTATCCTAACCTGGACCTTAAAGCCAGTCGGGGAGACAGTTTGGTCTTAGAAGGTGTCAATGAAATCAGCCTTAGATCCGAAGGCAAGGGTCACATCCTGGTAGCCTACATCTGGCTCTAGCCCATATACAAGAAGAAAGCTACCTGCATCCTGCAAGTAGCTTTTCCCTTATGCCTAAGAAGTTAAAATCGTTAGGTGCATTATGTCCCTCTGGCAGGTCACCACACTAACACTATGGCCCCCTCTAACTAAAGGGTATCCACAATTCATCAGACATGTATCTAAAAAGAGCCTGCCCCTAGGCGAACTCTTTGCTAGACATCATTTCTATTCGACTGATAGGTCCATGATTTTAGGGTCATCTGGATGATTTCATTATAGGGCGGTTGAGCCTCTTCATCTAACACCTGGTCTACTATTTCAAATCCAAGGGTCTTATAGGCCGCTAGTCCCCGTTGATTAAAGGGGTAAACTTCAAGGTCAATGCTTTCAAGTCCCAGGTCGTCAAACAAGTAATCAAAGATCAGCCTACTGGCCTTTTTACCAATCCCCTTTGAAAAATTGATTGGATCAAAGATACAGATCCTATAGTGACAAGACCTGTCCCCTATGTCTGTAATAACCACTTACCCTACTATATGCTCTCCCTCGAGAATGATAAAGTCTTTTCTAGTTGGATCTGCCACAACCCTCTTAAGGTAAACTCTAATTTGGTCTTTATCAAAGGGCCCCTGGGTCCCAGTATAATATAGGACTTCTTTTGCTGGTTTATAAAAAGAAGCCTGATAGTAGGCCTCAATGTCTTCTTGAGCCAATAATTTGATTCGGTAAGGATCAAACTCCATTGTTTTCATCTTATCCACCTCCCCCATAAGACTACCATAAGAAGCGGTGCCTACATTTGGTGTCATATACTTGTCATATTAGCCACCTTGACTTGAGTCTTAGGATGTCCTAAAATGAATGTATACCATAAAGGAGTTATTATGTTGACCTTATACATGTTTTCAGAGTTTTTTAGATTTTCAGGAGATTTTTAGACCGACGGGAGGAGTCTGTCCAAAAATAGATAACCTGGAAGTCTAAATGCGTGTGTTTGATGATAAAATCCCACCCTTAGGCTTGCTTAAGGGTATTTTTATGACCAAAATTCCCTAGGCATGAACTTGTCCCACTTCCTATAGGCAATCAAACACAAGCAAAGTACTGGAGGCAGTCATGAATAATAAACAACTTGAAAAAAATATAGTTAAAGACTACTTATTTACCTTTATATCCAACCTAGACCTAACACGGGGTATCTGGATGATCTACCTGGCATCCAAGGGCATGAGCCTTATATCCCTAGGCATACTAGAAACCATTTTCCACATCACTTCCTTTTCCATGGAAGTACCTACAGGAGCAGTTGCAGACATCTACGGTAGAAGAGTCAGCAGAATCTTAGGTCGAACCCTATCTGTTGTCGCTACAATTATGCTCCTACTTTCCAACCACTTTTGGGGTTATGCCATAGCCTTTGTCATCACCGCCCTATCCTACAACATGGAATCCGGTGCCGGTGAAGCCCTCGTCTATGACTCCCTCAAGCATCTTGGTCAGGAAAAATGCTTCATGAAAATCAGGGGCAAGAACGAAATGTTCTTACAAACTGGTAGCGTGTGCGCCTACCTACTTGGAGGTTACCTGGCAACTGTCAGTTATAACTTAACCTATGTCATTACCATCTTAATTGGAGGACTGGCTGTCCTTCAATCCCTGACCTTCACAGAACCACCTATTATCAGTGAAGAACCAGAAGACCAGGAAGGATTTTTCAACCAGCTAAAAGCTAGCGTGACGCTTTTAAGGGGCAACCGTCGTTTGATCTTCTTGATTTTATTTTCAAACTTTATCTTTTCCTTTACCACAACCATTTTCTTCTACTTACAGAATTATATGAAGAATGATGGCTATAGTGAGTTTTGGATTGGTGGTGTTTATGCCCTTTCAGCCATACTGGCTGCCCTTATGGCACCCAATGTCCATAATATTGAAAAAGTCATCCAAGAGAGGGGCATTCTCATAATCATGCCTATTATCTTGTCAATATCAACCTGGGGAATTGCCCTTTATAAGTATCACTTTGTCTTTTACTTCCCCATCGTTGTGGCAGAAAGTATGATTTTTGTAGCCTTTGGTGACTATATCAATCGCCTGATTCCATCTGATAAAAGGGCCACCCTCTTGTCCATGTCTTCTATGGTCTTTTCCCTATATATGATTGTCCTCTTCCCAATAGTGGGCTTCCTTGGTGAGACCATCAGCCTAAGAGGGGCCTTCATGGTCCTTGCTGGCGTTTCATCACTATTCACCCTCTTCAATATCCGGGTGATCAGCCGCAATAAGAGCAAATAAAACAAGCCTAGGATTTTCATCCTAGGCCTTCTTTATGTCTCTAATTCAAAGCGCTTAAGGGTCTTCCCATCCACTTCCTTGCTACCCATAAATAAGTCATAGGGCCTCACCCATAGGTCATAGTCCCCATACAGGGTCATATAGACTACCATCAACTCCTGTGTTTCACTGTGTCTGGCGACATTGAGGACCTTATAGCGCTTGCCCTTAAAATGCCTGTAGATGCCGTTAATCTTAATCTCTTCCATTGATCCTCCTTACTCAACAGGGTCCCAAGTAAAATAATCCTTGTCCCTATAATAGGTCCCCATGAACATGCCTACATGGTCTAATTCAACGTCTGCCTGACCATTGAAGTAAAACTTGACCCCCTTGAACCAGAGGCCCTCATAAGCTCTTTGCAAGAAGGCCTCCACCATGGTCAGATCAGTGATGTAGCCCCCTGTTGATCCACTAAAGTAGTGATGCCAGGTTACATCTGTCTCTTGGTCTTCTATGATGTTTACATGAACAACTTGGTCCTGGTCAACTTCCATGACCGCCATGTCCAGGTCCACAAAGTAGTAGGTGGTCAAGGCCTGGATAATCTTTTCAAGGCTGGCCTCCCTGTCCTGGTCAGGATCAAGATACATGAAGGTGTAGTCCTCATAATCTGCTGTGCTGGATTCTATGGCAAGCCGGTCCGTCCTGTCCACTAGCTTAACCTGGCTTAAGAGAAGAGCCTTCTGCCTTAAATAGGTATCCAGTCGTTCATCATAAAGTTCAAAGACCTTGGCCTCTTGGTCCTTAACCTTATCCTCAAGTCTGCCTACATAAGCCTGGTGGCCCTTTAAGTTCTCATTGGTCTGGTCTAAAAGACCTCTTAAGTCATCAGCTTCTTTATGACTTTGATGAAGGGCGTCCTCTAAGACCTGGTTGGCCTGATCTAGAGCCGCCTCTCTATCTTCCAGAGCCCCCTTGTCTTCTATAAGCTCTTCATACTGGATCCACAAGCCCAAGCAGAGCCCTAGGGCTAAAATCAAGCCTAAGACCAAGCCTCTAGTCATCCATTTATTTGCCATAATCATCCTCCCTTAAAGTGTATCTCCTTATAGTCTATCTCCTTATAGTGTATCTCCTTATAGTGTACCATTTTATCAACAGAGTAAACATATAACCAGCTTATTTTTTCCAATAGAAAACTCCTTGATCAGATCAAGGAGTTTCCTATGATGGATTATAAAAAGTAGGGAGTCCTACAAGGGTAACGTTGCTTGTCTCAACCATGCTTGAAGATCTTCCTCAAGGTGAGGCGCCAGGACCTGGTATACCTTTTCATGATATTGATCTAACCAGTTTATCTCTTCCTGGGTCATTAAGTCCTTAACAAGAGGCGTCTTGTTGATAGGACAATAAGCAATGGTTTCGAAGGTCATGAACTGACCAAATTCAGTAGCAATGGACTTCTTAACAGCTACAGTATTTTCTAGGCGAATGCCGTGAGACCCAGCCCTATAAACACCAGGTTCAATGGTAATGATCATGTTTTCTTCTAGTTTTACTGTGTTGGGGACTTGGCTAAAGTTTTGTGGTCCCTCATGGACACCCAAGAAGAATCCAACCCCATGGCCTGTACCGCACTTATAGTCTATACCCTCTTGCCACATGGCATGTCGAGCTAAAATATCTAGGTTGGAACCCGTCGTTCCCTCGAGGAACTGAGTCTTTGACAGGTTAATCAAGCCCTTTAGAGTCAGAGTAAAATCAACCTTCTCCTGGTCACTTAAGGGACCCAGGGGAACGGTTCTCGTAATATCTGTAGTCCCATCTAGGTACTGGCCACCTGAGTCTATCAGGAAAAGTCCCTCAGGCTTCAGGGTATATTGGTGGTCTTGAGTAGCCTTATAGTGCATCATGGCCCCATGGTCCTTGTAACCAGCTATAGCATCAAAACTTGGTTGTTGGAAGAGGTCTTGCTCTGCCCTGAAGGCTTGCAATTTGTCTGTTGCTGACATCTCTGTCACAGGGATACTACCAACACTTTTTTCCAGCCAATGGAGGAACTTAACCATGGCAACCCCATCCTTGGTTTGACACTTGTAAAGATGGTTCAATTCCATTTCATGCTTGATGGCCTTAAGAGGGGTGGTTAGGTTCATGCCCTTGATAATCTTACAGGTCTCATCTAGGGCTTCTACGATCTTAACGCTGGTCTTTGAAGGTTGTAAGAAAACCTTTTTGCCTGCAGTCAGAGCCTTAACTTGCTTGTAAATGCTGTCATAAGCCATAAGACTAACCTGGTTATCTTCTAGGGTTTGGCGGTTGTGGTCTGTTAGGCAGGCCTGTCTAATAAACAAGTAGGCCTGGTCTAGGCTGATGATACCATAAGAATTTACAAAGGGATTGTTGGGTACATCTGTCCCCCTGATGTTAAAGAGCCAAGCTAGGTCATCACAAGTAGATAAAACAAATACCTCAGCCTGTTTTTTCTTCATTTGCTCACGTACAAGGTCTAGACGTTCTTTAACCGTTTGGCCAGAATACTCTGGTCCGTGTTCTAGGATGGTATTAAAGGTCGATTGGGGACGATCTGTCCAAACTTGGTCTACAAGGTCAAAATCACCAATGAACTCAACCGTCTTGCCTTGAAGTTTTCCCTTGATCATGTCCATGCTGCCCTGGGCATAACTGGCTCCGTTAAAGCCTACACGGTCCTGATTTTTTAAGTTATCAGCCAACCATTGGTCGTAGTTGGGAACACCAGGAAGGCCCTGTTTGAAGAGCTGGATTTCACTACCCTCAAGCTCTTGTGCTGCCTGAATATGGTAACGACCATCTGCCCAAAGGGCTGATAGATCCTCTGTTACCACTAGGGTTCCTACTGATCCTGTAAAGCCAGACATAAAGGTTCTGTCACGCCAATGTACCGGTGCGTACTCACTCTGGTGGGGATCATTATTTTGAATAATATACATGTTCAACTGCTTGTCTTTCATCAGTTGTCTCAGTTGATGAATTTTCTCATTTGTTGTCATAACTAACCTCCTGTTTCCTTAAAACGTAAGCAGCAACGAGGACTGCACTAATACCTGCTATTAATTTACCAGCCAGGTAGGCAGGTACATGGTTGTCGGCAACAGCTGATATGTAAGCAAACTGACCACCGAAAACAAATCCACCACCTACAACAAAGGCTGAATTGTATACTTTTCCTTTTTGATCCATCTTATCAAAGGTCATAAAAACTGGCACACAGTTGGCCAGGGTTGCAAATAGACCAAGAAGGGACGCAGGATTGACTTGACTCTTTGACCTCGATAGTTTCTTTTCTATGGTTTGATTTAAAAGACTCAAAAGGGGATAAGCGCCTGATAAGATGATGGTAATCTTACCAACAAGAACCAGGCCCTCTTCTAAGGGAATCATCCCCCTCAAAAGCTTTATGTTTAACATCAGGTCCAGGATACCAAGAGAGAGCCCCAGGAGGCTGACCAAGAGCACCCCCTTCGACACCCAGGTGAAGAGAGTCATCACCAAGTCAGGCTTCTTGTATAAGAGCCAAGACATGAGACATGAAAATAAGATCACTGGGAGGAGGTTCATCAAAAGCCCTCCTAATTCTATTCCCATCATGAGACCAGACACAAGGCCCCCAATTGGGACAGTGATCAAGCCAAATACGAGACCCTTGATAAATAAACCTTGATCTTCCTTTTTTATCATGCCCACGGCTATGGGTAGGGTAAACACTAGGGTCGCTCCAACTAGGGAGGTTAAAATGATTCCAGAAAACTGACCCACCAGGGGATCAAGGGCAATGATCTCAGCTGCCGGTACCCCTCCCATATCAGGGGCAAAAGTTAAACCAACAAAGACGGATGAATCTATTGGAACCAGTTGAATCAAGGGCATCAAGGCCCGACTTAGGACCTGGCCAATAATTGGAGATAAAAGGTAGATTCCCACCATGGACAGAAAAAGCATGCCCATACTGTGAATGCCTTTAACAAAGGACTGGCCTAACTTAAGGGGACTACCCAGGCCATAATCTAGGGCAGAAATCAAACTTGCCGCCACCAGGATACCCGTTATTATCGTACTCATCTTAGACCTTCCTGAATCGGTTGGGTGTGTGAACTGCTATGATTTTTACCACATGTTGGGTATGATTTTGCCAGTTATGGGGTACAGAAGATTGGATATGGAGACTGTCCCCTGGATAGAGGTCATGTCTTACATCATTGAGGTAGACACTCAAAATCCCCTCCAGTACGTATACAAACTCCTCCCCCTCATGGACATAGTTTTCAATCACTTCTTCTTCTATTCTTGGAAATAACTCTACCTGTCTTGGTAGCATAATCTTGTCTGTCAAGTCAGTCGATAGGGGATAGTCTACAAACTTATTTTGATTTCTACTAAATACTTCCTTATTATAAGACCTTAAGACATAGTCAGCCTTACCCCTTGGTTCAGTGAAAAACGATGATAACTCAACCCCCAAGACATCAGCTATAGTCTGTAGGGAGTCGACAGCAATTGTTGTCAAGCCTCTCTCTAATTGAGACAAGAAGCCAATAGAGTAGCCCGTCTTATCACCTAGAGTCCTTAGGGTCAAGCCCTGCTCATTTCGTAAGTCTTTAATTTTTCGACCAATATCTAATGCCATTGTTTTCTCCTTGTTCATCACCATAAAATTCATTTCTTATATCCATAAAATATCATACTTTAGTTTATATGTATATACATAAATGATGATTTTTCAAAATTGTGAACAAAAAAACATCCCACAAAGTGGAATGTTAGTCACTGCCCCCTAGTAAGGTCATGATTTATTGGTTGAAAACCTGCCCATATCTGCCGGTTGCCCAACTTAGCCTCTTATAGACAACCTGTATACCCTGATGAACAGGGTCAAAGCTGAATGGGCCCCACTGGCCAGAATCCCTTTTGCCATCAGTTATCAAGTCAGTGGGAAGCAGGTGAATCTCCTCTAATTCTTCTTCCTGAAGTAAATCCTTATCTAATGAATCTTCTTCCATTGAGTGATCTTTTACATGTCGAATCACAATGGTCTTGTAGGTCTCGGATTCCCTCATAACCTCTGATGAATCAACTGAAATGAGTAAATGACTCAAGAGACCTAGTCCACTGATAGATAAAACGACACCTAAGCTATATAGTATTTGTTTCATTGATTTCTCCTTTACCTATTAGACGCCACCAGTCCCAATAAAGTTCCCCTATGGGCAAAAAAACTCATTTGGTTTATACTAGTAGTTAAGGAGGAACTTATGAAAGCACTGATACAAGCAATTGAAAATTATAAACCCTACAACCAACAGGAAGTTTCTGATAAGGCCATTATCTTAAAGGCACTTAGAGACTCCTCTCACATAACAACTAGAGAGAATAAGGACCACCACCTAACAGCTTCAGCCTGGTTGATCAATCCTGAAAGGACCAAGGTCTTAATGGTCTACCATAATATCTATGATTCCTGGTCTTGGATGGGAGGCCATGCCGATGGCAACCCCGACCTCTTGCAGGTAGCCATCAAGGAAGTCCAGGAAGAATCCGGTCTCCAAGAGGTTCAGGTGGTATCAGACCAAATCTTCTCTCTTGAAATTCTAACTGTGGATGGGCATGTGAGACGGGGGGACTATGTTTCCTCTCACCTGCATTTAAACCTGACCTACCTGCTCCAGGCCAGTGAACAAGAAGCCCTGGCCATTCAACCAGATGAAAATAGTGATGTGGCCTGGTTTGACCTGGACCAAGCCGTAGAAGCCTCTAGCGAACCCTGGTTCAGGGAAAACATCTACACCAAGCTCAATAATAAGCTTAAAGAAATCTCTATATAGGGATTTCTTTTTTTGAGTAAGCCCTTATTTTATGGCTATAAATTAGGAGAGAACATGAATTTAATTTTATTTTAATCTTCCTATTATCTGTTTATTAGATAGGTCAGCTACAATGGGACCATAGATAAATCAATAAAGACTATGGAGGTTAGCCGTGAACGATAATAAAAATAATAACAAATCTAAGACTCACGTTGAGATACCTGATTTTGACCGTCTCAGCCAAGAAATAGGAAAAACAATCAATAACGCCCTAGAGAGTGCCTTCGATGAAGCTAAGGATATTCGCCAGAGAGTGAAGACAAGAACCAGTCAAGAAAGACCCAGACAAACAAACCAGAACAGACGCTATACTTATTCAAATCGTTATGCAAAACGGGCCTTTCGTCATCAACCCATTGGTCATGTGGCAGGTATTCTCTTAACTGTCTTTGGTCTTATAGGTATTATTGGCTTTGGTATTCCTGCCTTTGTCCTTGCCTTGTCAGGTGTCGGCAGCAAGGTATCTACAGTCTTCATCGGTATCGTCTTCATGGCCCTACTGGCTAAGAGTGAGGGTGACCGTCTAAGAAAACGCCACAAGCGTTATGAAAAATATGTCCGCATCATCAACAACAGAACATCATGTTCTATCAAGGAACTGGCGGACCACACTAGTGCAACTGAAAAGTTTGTCTACAGGGACCTAAAAAAGATGATTAAGCTTGGAATCTTCCCTGATGGTAATTTTACTAAAAACAAGACTGTTCTTATCTTAACTCGGGATAAGTACGACCAATACCTCAACCAACAAGCCAACCTTGAATCTGAAATGAAGGCAAAAAAAGCCAAGGATGATAAGGCCTACTCACAGGCTAAAATAGAGATTCAAGACAACTGGCCAAGTATTGAAAAAGCCGGCAAAATCTATATTCAAGAAATCACTGGCCTTAAAACAGCCCTCTCAGATAAGAATCTTGTCGAAGAAGTTCACAAAACAGAAATTTTAACCATCAAGATTCTAGAATATGCCAAGAAAAAAGACAAGGATCCCAATGATGTAAGACGCTTAATGAACTATTACTTACCAGAAACGATCAAGTTGCTAAAAACCTACAAGGAACTAGATAGCCAACCCGTCCAGGGCGTCAACATCACCAGTGCCAAGACGGATATTGCTTCAGCCATCCTATCCATCAATGATGCCTTTGAGCAATTGTTTGATAGCCTCTTTGAAGAAGATGCTCTCAATGTTTCGGCTGATGTTTCTGTATTAAACACCGTTTTCACACAAAACGGCTTGAAGGATGAAAACCCAATCAAAAACTAAGGAGATCAAGATGACTATAGAAAAACCAACATTAACCTTTGATACAATTGAAGAGGATTTAACAATTTCAGAACCGCCAGCAGCTCCCCTTCCTCCCCTAGATGATAGCTTCTTAAGTGAGGAAGAAAAGAAACAGGTGGATGATTTTGCAGCCATGATTGACCTAGATAATTCCAATATGATTCTCCAGTATGGGTCTTCTGCTCAGAAGAAGATTTCATCCTTCTCAGAGACGGCCCTTAACAATGTTAAGTCTAAGGACCTGGGAGAAATCGGTGACATGCTTTCTGGTGTTGTGACCCAGTTAAAGCACTTTGACATAGACAAGGAAGAAAAGGGCCTTAAAAAGTTCTTTAAGACATCGTCGAACCGTCTTGAAATGATGAAGACCAAGTATGCCAAGGCAGAAGTTAATGTGAACAAGATTTGCTCAATCCTAGAAGGCCACCAAATTAAACTCTTAAAAGACGTGGCCATGTTGGATAAACTCAGTGATGTAAACAAGGCTTACTACAAGGAATTGTCTATGTATGTTCTTGCTGGCAAGAAGAAGCTAGACCATGTCAGAAATCACGACCTACCAGCCTTGATCAAGCAGTCATCAGAATCTGGATTAGCTGAACATGCTCAAGCGGTTTCTGACCTAACCTCTTTGATCAACCGGTTCGAAAAGAAGATCCATGACTTAGAGTTGACCCGTATCATTACCATACAAATGGCACCACAAATCAGACTGGTACAGGGCAACGATACCCTCATGGCTGAGAAAATTCAATCAACCATCGTCAACACCATTCCCTTATGGAAGAGTCAAATGGTCTTAGCCCTGGGCTTAACCCATGCTGAACAAGCAGCCCAAGCCCAAAGAGAGGTCACTGATATGACCAATGAACTCCTCAAGCGAAACGCTGAAAAACTCAAACTAGCGACTATTTCAACTGTTAGAGAATCAGAAAGAGGCATTGTGGACCTTGAGACCCTCAAGTTCACCAACGAATCATTAATCTCTACCCTAGACGAAGTTTTAAGAATTCAAACAGATGGACGTCAAAAGCGTCATGAGGCAGAAATTGAACTGAACAAGTTAGAAAATGAACTGAAACACAAATTACTCAGTATGTCAGGTGAGTAAATCTTATACACTCTACAAATTAGTGGGACCACCCCTATTAAGGTCTCGAGCAAAAAAAAAACCATTGAATCTCCCCCAGGGCTTCAATGGTTTTTCTTTGTCCTTATTTAGATTTTCTGACCTTAGACCCGTGGGTATAGCCCACAACCTTAAAATCTTTGGAAAGTTCATCCATAAGGGGCTTGTAGTTCTCATAACGGGCCCTCATGCAGGTTGATAAATGGATACAGTTTACTCCATTATCCTTAAGCTTTTGAATCTTTTTATTCAAGTCTCCACCCGCATGGGTAAATCCTATAAGGTCTGCCTCATCGTCATAAGCCTCAAAGGCATCCTGTCTTTGGTAAAAGGCCCTAAGACATCCCCGACCCGTACACTTGTCCATGGTAGATGGATTGGTTAAGATTGCGATTTTCATACGTCCTCTTTCTCTACTTAATCAGTCTACTAACAGTATAAAAGAAAGGACCTGCCAAGGCAAGTCCATTTATTTAATCTTCTACATAAGGAATATACTTATAATCCTCATTCTTAATGTGTTGAACGACCCACTTGGATAAGAAGGTAATCAACTTCTTTAACTCCATAGGATTCTTATAATCGAAGCTGTCAAAGTCTACTGAAGTTACTTCCTTAACAAAGCCCTCATGTATTTTCTTATGGGCACCTAGGGTTGGATAGTTTAACCTAGCCATTAATTTTTCCTCTTCAGCAAAGTGATAAACTGTATAAGACTTCAACTCATCAACAATACTTAAAAAGACCTTCTTTGACTTTTTACTAGACTCCGAGAACTCTACCAACTTATGACCAATACTCAATAGTTGCTTGTGTTGCCTGTCCATTTCATCATTGTAAACCGTCAGCTTGTTGGACCACTTGAAAACTCCTATGCTTACATCGTCCTTGATGGTGACGCCCATCATTTCACTCAAGATAGATAAGACCTCTTCATTGAGACGGTCAATGTCTTCAAGGCATGACTCAGCCTGGTCAACTCTGCCATTATGATAATGCTTAACAGCATCTGATACAGCCTGGTGGAGGGCCTTGTGGGGACCGTCGATTCGATCAACATACCTTTTAAACTCAGGTAAATTTCTGATTTCCTTGTCTAACCAAAGACCCAAGCGACAACCCCTATGATCTGTTACTTCCTTCATATCAATAGTCTCATAACCCAATAACATGTTATAGACTCTCCACCGCCAATTCATATGGTCAGTCATGGTCACTTCTATCATGTCCTTAGTAGAAACCAGGTCAGCATCATCTAAGAGTTCATTTCTAAGAATATCCACTTCTTTGGCAATGTCTGAAAAGGCCTTACCAGACCGTTGGGTTTGGGTATGAAGGGTTTTTGTGTTTTCATTGATTTCAGCCACAGTTGCAGCGGTTTCCTCAGTTGCAGCTGTCTGTTCTTGAATTTTAGATCCAACGTTTTCCAGGCCATCTAAAATTGAGATGACTTCATTCTTGCTGGCCTCTACAGACCTACTGGCATCATTCACATGGTCAATGCCCTTTTGGAAGCTGTCTGTTGCCCTTTCGATGGCTGAGACCGCACTGGTTACTGAAGCATTCAAACTATCTACCACTGACTGAATTCTTGTTACAGAGTCTGTTGTAGATTCAGCCAACTTCCTAATTTCATCTGCAACAACAGCAAAACCACGCCCGGCTTCTCCTGCCCGTGCTGCTTCGATGGATGCATTTAAGGCAAGTAGGTTGGTTTGCTCAGCAACAGATTCGATAATAGACACCATCTCCTTTATCTTAAGAGATTCTTGTGTTACATCCTCTACCTTATCCTTTGCCTGGCCCGTTAAGGTAAAGGCATCATTGATCATATCAACAGCATCTACCAACTGAGCCGTCCCGTCTTCAGTAACTTGTACGGACTTTCTAGCAGCTTCTGAGTTATCCATTACAAGCTCTGAAATGGCAACAATAGAGTTAGACATCTCTTCTGTTGTTTCTGTTACCATGGCTATAGACGAGGTTTGAACGTGTAAAAGTGAAATCATTTCCTTAACAAAGTCCATTTTCATCATATACTGGCTTAAATGATTCACATCAGCCATGGCATGGTTGTACTGGTTTTGACGTCTTAAGGTCTCCTGGTCAACCCTTTCAAAAAAGTTCTTTAAGTTACCGTGTTGACTCAGGTTTAAATTTTTATCATCTTGATACAGGCTATACAGGTCTTGAAAATCAATTCCATTCAGTAAGCCTTCTTTCTTTTTTCCAAATAACATACGATTCCTCCACTTTTTTCTATATCATTATACTATACCCATTTCATGAAGTTTGCAATTGTTTTGCAACATAAAAAGAGGCCGAAGCCTCCTAAATCTTTTTAATGGGAATTTGCAATTCTGTCAACCAATCCTGGTCTGAAGACTTGTTCCAAATACCGTCAATGTAGCTTTCCCTTGGCAGACCATCCAATTGGTAGTGATTGTCCTCAATCCAGGTCATGGCAAAGGCATAAGCATCTCTTAGCGTGTCATAGGGTCCCTTGTGGAGCAGGCATAAGGCCTGGTCAACACCAGGTATGGTCTTAAAGGTCACCATATCAGATGAGGGGCAGTAGTCTACAACAGCTTCACACACCTCTACATCAATGTCCTTGTCCCTATAATCTCCATCATGATAAATATTAAAGCAATAAGCTGGCTGGGCACATACGGCCCCCAACCGCCTCATCTCGTCACCCATTTTAGGAATTGTATGAAAGTAGTGGTCATAAGAGGGGGCAATCATCCTCATAGAGGCTACGATTACCTGGGGAAGAGATCGAATAACAGGGTTATAGTCCATCATAAAAGCTCCTTTCAGTCGTTTCTGATAACTTCTTATAGATCTGAGTTTGATTTTCTCCTCTTCAATGGATTGAAGTACCTCTTTTTCCCTTTCTTCCAACAAGTGATTGACTCGACTGGGGCTTTCCTGCAGCTTTTTAATCTCAGATAGACTGAAACCCAAGTGCTTGAGGGTCATGATTTGACTAAGGTCAGACAGTTGACTGCTGGAATAGTATCGATAGCCAGTGTTTTCGTCCACAAAGGCCGGTTTCAAGAGTCCCATTTCATCATAGAGTCTCAGGGTCTTGCTGGTAATCTGATTCATCTTGGAAAAAATACCAATAGGATACATGGGGTCTCCTTTCTTTGAATAGGTTTCTATCTCCTCTATCTACAGTTTAGACCCTGCCCTATGGGCAAAGTCAAGGATCTTTTCTAGATTTATTATACCCCCATTTCTTCTCAACACACAAAGGAAAAGCCAGGCTTTCACCTGGCTCTACTTAAAACTTACCATTTATGTTCATCCAGTCAGCTTCAGCTGGAATTTCTTCAATGACATCCCAGTGCTCAACCACCTTGCCATCCTCAAGTCTAAACAAGTCATAGAATGAAACGTGCTTGCCCAAGAACTCTCCTTCACTCACAGCTAAAACAAAATTGCCTTGAGCCAAGATCATATGGTTGTGAGTATAGATCATGGGTGTTCCAGCTTCAGCCAAGGCTGCTAGGGCTTGACCCAAGCCATCTAAGCCATCTGCTACACCTGTGTTATGTTGGAAGTACTTATCTGTACTGATGTAGTCCGTAATTTTTTCAGGGGCTTCTCCTAAAAAAACATCTCTCATCATATGAGTCACCAGTTGTCTATTGTCCTCAGTCTTATCTAAGTCCCTAAGAACAAGAGTCCCGTCCAATTGACTTCTTCCTGATGGATTAACATCCGCTGCGATTTCTGCTAGGTTATCCCAATGCTCTACAATCAAGCCCTCTTCGAACCTAAAGATATCAAAGCCAACCTTGGGTCCAAAAAAGTTGTATTCATTATGCATGAAGACATAATCACCATCCTGGAAGACTCTGATATTCTTAGCTGTGGTGTCCTCTGGTAGAATGGCAACTAAGGCACCAAAGCCCTCTAAGCCATCTGCAACAGCCAAATTATGCTGAATATACTTGTTAGGATTCACATAAGCAACAGGTTGAGTGTTATCGGTACCCAAACTTTCAATTAAAGCAACTGCCTTTTCTTTCATAGTCAACTCCTCTCTTGCTGGTATGATTAATTTCTGGTCCACGTAAATGAGGTTTCCATCTGCTAGCTGGTTGGCCTCTATAAGGGCTTCCACTGTGGTATCATAGTCTCTGGCTATCTTCCATAGGACATCACCAGCTTCTACTATATAAGTGTCCTCTTCCTCAGCATAAGCCCCCAGACTCAGGATGCTTGTTGCTAGCAGTATCAATACAAGTAATTTTTTCATCTTTTCTTCCTTTCTCAACTCAGTGTTTTCTTGACCCTAGTCTATCAAAACCACAGGGCAATAAGAATGTGAAAGAAAGCAGGATTCTTATCAATATCAAACAAGAAAGCAAGGAGGTCCCTGGTCCATTAATATGGCCATCATGCTTTAAAGGTGGCAGTACTTGACATAGCCCTGCCAGTACTGACCCCTCTTAAGGATCCAGGCCAATACAACACTAAAAAGGCCAAAGGACATGGCTACTATGGATACCACTGAACTTATAAGGCCAAGGAGACTGGCAATTAAAAGGCCCAGGGAGATGAGGGTCAGCATAATGTGGATGGTATAGTGGTAGTGCCAGGCTTTCTTTCTAAAAACAAGCAAGAGGACCTGGAGGCTGGTTAAACTGATGATGAAAGCAGGCAAGACCTGGTTGATGGACCAAGTCAGGACCCCATCAGCCAGATCAATTAAGGTTAACATAAGCATTAGACCAAAGAAAAAGCCTGTAATGGCCTTGAAGCCCCTGTATTTTTTGACCATGTAATAGGTCATTAAAAGAAATAGGCCTGTTGCCTGCAGGTAAATCAGCCAGGGTAGTAGAATTGTCACAAGAAAACTTGCCAGAGTTAAGACCATGGCAAGTTTAAACTTGGATTGAATGAGTTTGTTCTTATAGGTAGGATATTCCATGTTATGCTCCTTGATTAGAATAATAGGTAATGTCACTAGGCATGTGTGCCTGTAAAAGTTCAAAGAAGCTATCGATCACATCTTCTTCTTGAATGCACCTTGATAGGGAGAGGACCAAGTTATCCTCATAGGTTACCAAGCCCATATTAACCACATGGGGACTAGATGCATAGAGTATACATTCAAAATGACTGACCTTATCCTTCATGTCCTCAGGCAGACGAATCAGACCAGGATTGGTAAAAATCGAGGTGACAATCCGCTTGCTTTCCATATTTCTTACAGTCTTTAAAATGGCATTTTTAACTTCAAGTGGGGTCAGTTTCAAGAAAAAGGAAGATTCATAATCAACATTTTTACTAAATTGCCCTCTCAAGTAGGCCGGCTGGAGCTGGTTTTCAAACTGTCCCTTAATATGGTCAATCATGTCATCCAGGTCAAGATCCCTGTCTACAGATATATTCATGACATAAGAAAAGTTTCTAAGGGTGATTGATGGAAACAACTTCCTCAAGTTCACCGGCACAGTGACCACAAGAGGGCCCTTCTTTGTCACAGCATGAAGACTCTTCATGTAGAGGGCTAATAGGAAAACAGTAACACTGGTTTGATGAGTCTTGGCAAGCGCCTTAAGATCTTGAGCCTTCATAAGGCCATGGTGGACATAAACTCCTTCCATGTGGGTCCTAGTCCCCTTAATATGAACTGCCTTTTGCTTATTGGCCTGGCTAAAGTCCTTGCCCGCATAAACCTTATAGCTGTCCTCATGAAACTTGCTGTCCCTAGCATCCAGGCAGATGTCTATGCGATTATGATCTACTTGATCGTTGAAATAGTTAAAGAGAATGGCCTTAAGAAATTCTCCGGCCCCATAACCATCAGTCAAGGCATGGAAGCATTCAAGGGCTACCCTTTTCTTATAGTAAACCACTTGGAAGAGGTAGCCATTGGTTTCCCTTAGGTCCATAAAGGAACAGGGCATCTTGTTTTCAAGCTTGACTTGGGGCTGGTCTGGATTTTCCTCAAGATAATACCAGAAGAGCCCCTTCCTTAGAGTCACAGCCATAGAGGGAAAATAGGCCAGAGTCTTTACCAGGGCAGCCTGGAGACGGGATTCCTCTAGGTCTTCCTTTAAAACCGCTGCTATACGAAAGGTCCCAGGATCATTCCGGCTCACGTAAGCTGGATATATTTTTGCTGCATTATCTAATTTATACCATTTACTCATAAGATCACCTTCACTCTCTATTATGGTTTCATTATAAAGGATTCAACTTAAGATATGCTTTGCGCAAGATTAGAATACAATGAGAAAGCCATCCTTGCTGTCATGGCCTTGTCACATTCCTGTGCTAAAGTCTTTTAAAGAAGAGAGGAGTGTCTATGAAAAAGATAAAATATGGCCTAGTTGGCCTCATGCTTGCCTTATCCCTTACCTGTATAGCTTGTCAAAAACCAACAAGTCCCCCTCAAGACTTAGGGGGACAAATAGGATCTAGTAGGGATCAGGAAGCTTATTCACAAGCAAACAAAGCCCTTGCCCTAAAGCTCAACAATCATGAAACCTATTACTTCAAGGACCAGGCCAGTCTCATAGAAACCCTGTCCTTGGTCCTCAAAGCTAGACTAAAGGGAGATACACGGTTTACACTTACCCTAAAGGGTGACTATAGCCCGATGAGTATGATCAAAAGCCAAACATCTCTTGGTCCCTCCACTAAGCAAGACCTTGTTATGACCATTCAAGCCGACCACCAGCCTGTCTATAGTCTAAGAGCAAAGTCTTTTGATCCTGTCAACCAGGAAATCATCACCCGTGTGGCCATACACAGCCCCCTAGAAGTCCAAGTCCTTGACAAGGGTCCTCTTGAGTTTCTATCCCCTCAAGCCCTGGCCAAGGAGATCATGAACATGAGGACCCAGGACCAAACCTACAGGGTCCAAGCCGGCGATACCATGTCCTACATAGCTTCAAAGTATCAAATGTCCCTGGCAGCCCTTTATGACCTGAACCCCACCTATCGATCAGCTCCTAGGGTCCTGCAAATAAATGATGCCCTCCTCATTAAGGCCACGACCCCCAAACTCTCCCTAATGGTGGTCACCGATCAAGTGTATACTGAAAACTTGACCCGGTCTATAGTTTATAAGGAGGACCTTGGTCTTTATCAAGGTCTCAAAAAAATTGAAGACCAGGGAGCTGATGGACTCAACCTGGTCTATGCTAAGGTATGGACCCTAGACGATAAGGAAGTCGACAGGCAGGTCTTGTCTAGAGAGGTCTATCAGAAACCGAGGGACCAAGTTATTCTAATCGGCACCAAGCCCCTTCCAAAGACTGGTCCTGCTGGTTTTTACATAGACCCCCTAGAATCCTACAGGCTTACTTCCAAATATGGTCCAAGATGGGGAACAAGCCATAGGGGAATTGATATGGCAACCCCTACAGGGACACCGGTTTATGCCTCTGATGGAGGCCGTGTCACCATGGCTGGATGGTATGGCTCCTATGGCTATATGGTCGAAATCGATCATGGAGCTGGTCAAAGAACCCGCTATGCTCATAACAGTCGCCTGACCGTTCAAGTGGGTCAAAGAGTTGGCCAGGGCCAAGTTATTGCCCTCTCAGGTAATACAGGTAACAGCACAGGCCCCCACCTTCACTTTGAGTTGATTATCAAGGGCTACCTGGTTAATCCCTACGACTACTTCACACAATAAGAAAGTCCCCATCGCCGGGGACTCTTTTTTATACTTTGAACTTGTCGATTGATTCCAGTAACTCATCAGAGAGCTCCTTGCTAATTTGAGCTGTCATTGAGAGTTCTTGTATACCGGCCATTTGTTCTTCTGTTGAAGCACTGGCTTGTTGAACAGATGAAGAGTTGACTTCAATGGACTTGGAAATCTCCTCAATCGATTCAACGATTTCATCCTTGTTGTTATTGATATTACTAGATATTTTTCTAACTTCTTCAATCAGATCGTTCAACTTCACTAGGGCAAGGGAAGTTTCCTTAAATATATCACTGGTATGTTCGATCGATACATTTTGATCATCAAAGATGGCCTTGATATCAGCCATCTTATCGACTGCCTGACTTGACTTATTCTGAATTTCACTAATAAGGCCCCGAATGTTGTCTGTTGCACTAGATGTTTCCTCAGATAGCTTTCTGATTTCTTCTGCAACAACTGCAAATCCCCTACCCGCTTCTCCAGCTCTAGCAGCCTCAATAGAAGCATTTAAGGCAAGAAGGTTGGTTTGGGCAGAAATTGCCTCTATAATCACTGTAATCTGCTCTGCATCAGATGCCGATTGATGGATATCATTGGTCATGCTGCTAATTTCATCTGCTGACTCATTAGACTTAAGCGTTTTTTCATTCAAGTCATCTATGATTTCAATACCCTTACGGCTCATTTCATTGGTAGACATAGAATAAGCCTGGACCTCCTGGATATGTTCATCCGACTGTTGTATCTGTTGTCCCAGGTCATTGGTTTTTCCAACCACAAGACCCGCTTCATTGGTTTGCTCTTGTGATGTGTCAGCAATGGCTGACATGGCCTCTGCAATTTCTCCCATGGCATATGAAGATTGCTCAGATACTTCTGCAAGCGAAGATGATGAACTCGCTACCGAATCTGATGCCCGCTTAACTGTGATTAAAAGATCTGATATATGGACTTTTAATTCATTAACAGACTTGGCTAGGCCACCTATTTCATCTGGTCTATCTAACATCTTCTGGTCAAGATCGATGGTAAAATCACCGGTTGAAATGACTTGTAATTTCTTTGTGAATAAGTTCAATGGCTTGAGCATCTTATGGTTGAAGAATACTAGGATGATGATAGCAATAACAAAAATAATTGCCAATCCCCAGAAACTGAAATAAGAAGCTGTTTGTTGAACAATAGCTATTTCGTCAACGTTTTCACCTACTAGGTCTCTTACATGGACAACAAAGGTTTTCAAGTCATCTGTTAGGTACTTGGCATCCTCTTCCATTAACTTTCTCCCCTGGGCTAGGGCTTGTGGATTCATTCCTGTTGACATGACAGTCATATAATGCTCAAGTTCATCCATAAATACAATATGGGTTTCTTTCAAATGCTCTAAGTGGTCTACAATTGTCGTATATTCATCAATGTCATTCTTAGTCACCGACCTGTCTAGTGCAAAGTTTGCTGCCTCTAGACCTCTCTCATAACGGTCTAGTACCTCTTGATTTAGGGCCTGAAGTTCATCCATGGCCATGCCATCTAAGTCCATTTCCATATTGGCTTCTGAAAACATAAAGTGACCAACAACGGACTTGAGTAAGACACTTTCCTGTTCAAGGGCCAGTACTTGTATAGCACCTACTTCTTCAAATAAGGGGAGGTTAGACTCTTCTACATCCTCCACTTGGAACTCCACTATATTGGTCTGTAAAGAATTAATAATCCCTAGGGTAAATAAGGCAAGTAAAATAATTCCCATCAGTAAAAACATTTTAAATCGCATGGTTTTTGTCTTCTTAATAATCATATACAATCCTCCTGACTTTTTCATTATACCACCTGTGGTAGAAAGTACACGTTATCCTTAAGCATTTTTATATATTCTTATGATTTATGGTCTTCGGGTCTGTGTGTTATAATAAGGGGACAGGAATATGATAGGAGGACCCATGAGACAGGATATACTAAAATCTTACGAAGCAGAATTTTTAGCCCTACATCCCCTTGGCTTTCAAGAGCCAGACCTCTTGAAAATGGCCAAGAAGTACAAGTCGGAGAAGATGCACCAACTGGCCCTGGACACCTTGGGACCAGAAGCCTTTGACAAGCCAGATGACGTTGCAAGGAGTATGATAAAAATTATTGCCACTTCCCCTCTTGTTTCAATGTTTGAAAAACCTAAGTTCAAGGATTATATCAATTCCAGAAGCCCAGAAGATATTCAGACCCTAGTGGCCAGCCTCTACCAACTCTTACATGAGGATCAGGAAAAGGGCTTCAATCAATTGGTCGACTGCCTGGCCCTAGGAAATCTGGCCAAGTGGTCCCTTATTACAGTCTTTATGTATTACCTGGCTCCCCATGATGAGGTTTTTTGTAAGCCTACGACCGTCAAAAATATCCTAAAGACCTTTGAAATCCAGGACATAAGCTATCAGCCAAGACCATCATATGATTTCTATATAAAGTTTAGAACCTATATTTTGCAGATGAAGGCGTCTACGAGTCCAATTTTAGGACCAGATAATGCCGCTTTTTCAGGCTTTCTAATGATGATGATGCCCGGAAAATAATAAATGGTAACATAGGTACTAGATTCCTTATCAGGAATGCCCTATACTGGTGGAGACTGTATAAGAAAGGATTTTACTATGGCAAAAAACTGGTATCCAATTGTGGATGTTGAAAAATGTGTATCATGTGGTCTATGTATTGACCATTGTAAGAAGGGTGTTTATGAAAAGGGACAAAAAAAGCCTAACATCTTAGCACCGGACAACTGTTCATTTATGTGCGAGTGTTGCAGCAAGCTTTGCCCTGTAGAGGCAATTAGCTACTACTCTGAACCCACCTTATTTAAAATTTCAAAAGGCCACGGCGGATGTGGTCACTAAAAAAGAATGACTTGATTGTCATTCTTTTTTTGCATCAATTTTTTTACCGAAGTATTTAATGGTTTCAATAAAATCTGTTTTTTCAGTTTCAGTAAAATCCGATAAAAGTTGGTCCAAGTAAACCATATGCTTGTCATGGATACTGAGAAAATAATCCCGCCCCTCTTGGGTAATTTCTACCCAGAAGACCCGTTTGTCACTTGGGTCTTGAACCTTAAAAACATAACCAGCCTTGATCAACTTGTTGATCACATGGGTAATGGTTCCACTGGTAATCATGGACACTTCTCCCAGCTTCTGAGTCTTTGACCGGCCCACGTCATTTAAGTGTGCCAACATGGTGTAGGCACTTGAACTGATCCCGTGACTTTCCAAGTTTTTACTTAAGTTACTTAAGAAGGCCCTATTCATCTTGGACATCACAACCATTAGCTTAATATTCGTATTCATCTCTCACTCCTAAAATCTACCCATTTCAAGGTCCTTAAATGTCTCTCTTAGTTCTTCTTCTGTATTCATGACAATAGGCCCTCTCCATGCTATGGGTTCATTAAGGGGTTTGCCCTCTGCAAATATTAGGTCTATCTTGCCTTTTAAAACATAGCTTCCAGCTTCTAATGTATAGGCCCATCCCGCTTCAATGGCCTCATCATTCAAGGAGCCCTTGCCAGTAAATACAAAGATAAAGCCCTTTTTACCTTCACTTCTAGTCAAGTCAATCTCTACGGGGGCGTCTGATGAAATATGGAGCATGCGAACGCCAAGCTCATCCTTATTAATAGGACCCTGGAGGCCTTGATAAGTGCCACTGATGACCTTCACCCTGTAGTCTTTTGCCTCATAGACTTGCAGGCTATCCTCTAACATGTACTGGTAGGTCGGATCAATGAGTTTGTCTCTTTGTGGCAAGTTAAGCCAAAACTGAAATCCCTCCAGTCCTTGGGGACTCTCCTTTGGCATCTCCTGGTGCTGAATCCCACGACCCGCTGTCATCCACTGGAGTTCTCCTGGCCCAATAATACCCTTGTTGCCAATAGAATCCTGGTGTTCAATAGCCCCTCTTAATAAATACGATATGGTTTCAATCCCCTTGTGGGGGTGCCAGGGGAAGCCAGGAGATCCACTGGTATCCTTTTGATCAAAATAATCTAACATTAAAAATGGGTCAAAATCTCTCTCTTGGCCATAGCCAAACACCCTGTTCACGATAACGCCAGCGCCCTCATGAACCTGTCTTGCCTTATAGGCTTTGATAATCATAAGTCACCTCACTTTGTCTTGATATTAAGATAGTTATACTATACCACCTTTTTATCTTGACGTCAAGATGTTATCGTCCAGCCATAAGTCGCAAGCTTTCAGCTATATCCTTTAAGACTTCTTTTATATCCTCTTCCAATCCCTTTGGACCGGGATCATCAAAACTATCTAAATCATCAATACCTAAGACATGGACGATTTCTTTTAATCGTTTCACAGGGATGGGTTTTCCCTTGGCTTCAAACTTAGAATAAGCAACCTGATATATGTCCAGTTTCTTAGCCATATCCTCTTGTGAAAGACCTGCTAACTTTCGCTCCCGTTTAATGGTTTCCTTGATTTGATTTAAAGTCATATGACCTCCTTTAATAACTATTTATAACTTTTATAAGTTTTATAACATCGTTATCAAAATAGTCAAGAAAAAAAATCAGCCATACAATGACTGACTTCTTTCTTTTATACGGTTGCATTAAGGGTCTCAACGATTCTTTTCACATCATCATTAGAACCTACAATGGCTTCAACCTTATTATTTTGTGTTTCTACCCGCTCATCCAAGCCCTGGATCACTTGATTCATGTAAGCAAAACTCTCAACAACCTGATCCATTTTTTCTTGATAGGTCTTAAAGAACTCATTGATGTCCTGGGTCATAGTTTTAACGGATGATGACTTGTCCGATACAGCTCTAGAGTTTAAAGAGACCTGCTTGAAGGCTGTAGACATATCACGGGTTTGACTGCCACCTGCTTCTACATAAGTCATAATCTTTGTCATCTGACCTGACACAGAATCCGTTTGCTCCTTGATTTGATTTAATAGCTCAGAGATTTCTATGGTCGAGTTTTTCGACTCCTCAGCTAGCTTACCGACCTCCTGGGCTACGACTGCAAAGCCACGACCATGGTCTCCAGCCCTTGCTGCTTCTATAGAAGCATTCAGTGCAAGAAGGTTGATTTGCTCACTGATTGAATTAACACTTTCAAGTACAGATGATATATTATCTGTTAGTTCCTTGAGGGCATTACTTGAATCAACAGCAACTTGAGTGTTTTCACCCACCTCAACCATATTTTTATGAAGGGCCTGGAGATTCATTTCTGCTTCTTGAATTTGACTTAAGTTCTCAGAAGATAAGTTTGACATCTGGATGGTTGAATCCGATACTCTGTCTACATCTTGAGACTTATCAATAATCTCCTGGCTTACCTGGTTGAGTACCTCTTTTTGGTCTCTGGTTTGGTCTGAAACAGTTCTAAAGACTTGGGTAATTTCCTGAGTGGTCGACTGGGTGCCTTGAATGTGCTCATCTAGGGTATCTGATGATCCAGTTAAGTCAACCACAGATTCAGTGATGATCCTAAAAACATCCTCCAGCCTGGCTTTAGAAGTCTCTGCCTCTTCTCTTTCAAGCTCCACATCCCTCCTCAGGCCCCTGCTGGTGACACAAAGGGTTGAGACAAAGAAGATAAAAAGACCCAGAGTAAAGTAAATGTTTATTAAGCCTGTTACATCATTAAAGCTTCCAAACATCTTTTCTGCATTGGGTAGGTTGTAGCCAAGAAAAATAAATCCACCACAAGCCAGCCCTTCAACAACAACCAACCTATAGTCCTGGTAAAGACCAATTATCAAAATAAAAAGATAAGCAGTAATGATACCATTCAGGTCTGTGAACAAGTAAACAAAAGCAAAGTTTAGGACTGCAAAAGCAACTACCATCAGGTATTTGATCTTGTCAGCGTGAAAGTTTGCCCGGTGCATAACACTCGCTCCTATAGCCAAGGGAAACAGCAAGGCCATTAATATTAATTTCAAATGTAAGTCCATCGTTGCTACAAGCCAAATATAAAGGGTTTCAGCAACAGCTCCGAACCATAAGACATTGATCATGATTCGATTGGTTTTCTTAAAAATATTATCCATCTTCTCTCCTCCATTCCAAGACATTATAACATAAGGTAAGTAAGTTTACCCTAGTTAATTAGACTTTTATGTGGACCTACTAAAAACCCCTTAAGCTATGTGTTAACATATCATAAGGGGCTTTAATTATATATTAAACTGTTCTTCCCATTCCTTAACCTTGAAGCCAGTTAAGGCAAAGTCCTCTCCAACTAAGACAGGACGCTTATGGATCATGCCATCACTCTCAAGTATGGCTAATAGCTCATCTTCTGATAAGCTATCCCAACGTTCTTTCAGATTTTTTTCCTTAAAGAGTTTGCCATTGGTATTAAAGAAACGCTTTAGGTCTAAACCTGAAATTGCCATCCAGTGTTTAACCTCTTCTGCCTTTGGATTATCCTTGTGGATCAGTCTTAAGTCGTAAGCAATCTTGTGTTCATCCAGCCAAGCCTTGGCCTTTCTGCTGCTGGTTCATGAGGGATAATGTAAAAATAACATGGATCGTCCTTTCTCTACTTATTCAAAACTATAGTCTAATTGTATCATCTGATAGGCTTCTGCTAAAGGTTCTTCTTCCAAAAATTCTATAGATGGATCCCTGAGCAGGGGAATAAAAATGTCAAAGGGAATTTGATCAAATTCACAGGCATAGTTACTTGATCCAAACCAGTTGGCAGATTCCTTGGTAGCGTTCAAGCCCCGTGCAAACTTGGTGTCGTTAGAACAGTCATGGATGACAATAGGCCAGGCCTGGTCATCTGCTTCCTTCATTAATTTCAGAGTTAACTGTCGACTCCAAATAGGAGATATATAGCCATGACGAGCGATATACATGCCCTCTCCCATATAGTTGTAGATATTGTTATGGTTCAAGTGTAACTCTGCACAGTTAATAAAATCTAAACCCGTCTCTAGGATTTGGTCCTTCTTTTCCATAAAGCCTTCATAAAACTCTGGTGTCATGGGTGTCTCAATACCCACCCGCGGAATGAATTTTTTGGCTACTGCCATCATGTTTATCACGTGGTCATGACAGTCTGATGCACCTAAATTAAAGCGGATTTCATTAAGACCAGCTCTTCCCAAGGCCTCAAGACTCTCTGGAGTCGCTAAGGTTCCATTGGTATACATATGTTGGTGAATGCCCGCTTGATGGAACTTGTCTACAATAGGGTAATAGCTTTCTATTTCCATGAAGGGTTCCAGATAAACATAGGCAATCCCCGTAGGCTTCTTGTGGACCTGTAAAAGTAAGTCTATGTCTCTTTCATAGAACTTACTACCTCCGATTTCCCACATACCAGCCCCTATAGGTGGGCTATCATCAAGCTCCCCGTAATTATAACAAAACTTACATTCCAAGTTACAGGTATTGGTCTTACGAACAGCACTTAGACCCGTTCCAAGCAAGCACGATTTACATCCTTGGGGATACAGGTCATCCTTTCCTACATACAAAGACCTGCCATCTAGAGATTTGAGTCCCTTGATGTCTGTCTTTAAATCCTCATGTTGCTTATACACCCAGGCTTCTATCTGGGCAAAGGTCGCATACATGATCTCCTCTTGTATGCTGGTTAAACTCTCTTCTTCTGGTAAACTGGCAAAAAACTCAAACCAGGCCAGGGCATCTTTCTTAGATATCTTCATAGGGTCTCCTTTACTTGCTTATACCTCAATGTATAATTTTATACTCTCTTTGTCAACTATAATCCAAGTTATGCCTATAAGGAATCGCTCACAGCAAGCTGAAGGCTTTATTGTTGACTTGAACTCAGTCACTTGATTAAATAAAGTTAACACTTTCATGTACTTCCACGGCGTTTTCGAGAAAATACTACAAAACAAGTCTATTATCCTGTAAACTGTACATAAGTTGAAAGAGATTAAGGAGGCAATTATGGACCAACCAGTATATGACTACAAAAACAGGGCAGATGATAGGAAGGATGTTATAGGCGGCTTGCTGATTATACTAGCCGGCTGGCATATCGCATCTATATTAAGAGTTTTATCAAACATAGCCCTACTATCAAGATATCATTATGAGATATTCAACGAAATGATTACAGATATATCTTACGAGTTTGTGGATGCAGCCCGAGTGGGTTACTATATCTTAATTCCCTTAACAATTTTCCTGGCTTATTGCTTCTTCACAAAGAAGAAAATCTATCCCCTTGTTGAAGGCATTAATTTCCTAACTCAAACCGTTTTCTTAGGGGCCTTGGTTTATGTACAGAGCGACCTTGGCTTAATCACTAACGCTTACGGTCGAAACTTAACCATGTCAGCTCTTGTGTCATTGGTATTCTTGGTTTACCTGAAGTTTGGTAAAAGACCCAAAACAACCTTTATCAGAAACTTTGACTTCTTCAATAAGAAACAACAACCAAAAAGCGATTCCCTATACTAGTTATAGTAAAGCCTTGCCGATTTTACCGGCAAGGCTTTTTATTATCTATCAAGGTCCTTTACAAGCACATCCTTGTCTGTAAACCTTAGGACTTGTATATTCTTCAAACGGTCATGCCCCTCCTGGCCCTTTATTGACTTGACTAAAAGGTCCTGGCCCTCAAATACAAGGTCATACTCTCCAGAGGCTCCCTGGAATTGAACCACATTGTAGCCGCCTTGGCCATCTAAGGTATTATTACCATGGTTACCCATAAGGATGTTATCCTGGTCGTTGCCCATTAAGTTCGAGTCCACATCTCCTGTTAAACGCGCCTTAACAAAGTATTGAGACTTGTAGGTATAAGGTTCATCTGGATCGAGGCTCATTTTGAAGGTCCCCTTAAAGCTAGGATCAAGTCTGACCATATAGGTGATATACTTTGGTAAGAGACTTTCCACCAAGGCATAGCCCATGGGGTCATTTTCTTTTATAGCTGCCCGGTCCTTTGACGTGTAAATGCCCCACATACCACCTTCATTTTCCTGAAAGCTTGACCATAAGCCATAATAGGAGTCAACAACAGAAGCCAAATACTCCTGCTCTAGACTGCCCTCCTTTTCCAGTTCAAGCAACCAGTCTCTAGAGTTTAAGCCCCACAAACCTACCTGGCCCCATTGGCTCTTGTCTTTTGGAAGTGCATTCATAGTAGCAGCGTAAATTGCCTTTTGCACTTGGTCTAGTGCTCCCGGTGATGACTTGGTTCCAATCCCATAGTCATGGACAAAGTGTAAAATCTCCTCAAAGGCTGCATCCCTGTGACTATAGTCATTTTCTATGAACCACTTGCCACCATCAGTAGGTGTTTCAGCCTGGTAAAGGGGCTGACCCAATAGGGCAAAAGCGGGGGTCTTTGATTGACCATCTGCTCCCTCAGCCATGACCAACTTTTGATTAGAATCAGCAAGCTTGTTGGCTACAGCTTCCATATCATAGCCATTGTCCGACTCTAGATAAAAGGCCAAAAGGTTATAGGCCCTCAGGACCTGCTCATCACTAATAGACTTATGGGCAACAATATGAATGGGTTTTCCATTAGGAGCTGTGTAGGCAATGTGTTTGTCATAGTAAAGCTTATACAGGCCTTTCAGTCCCTTCTTGTTTCTCACAATGGCTTCCGGTCCCACATAGTGGGTGTAGTTTTCATTCTCCACTAGGGGCTTACTTTCAACCGCAACAGCTTTTACCCCAGTCCCCTTAAAGACCATGAAACCCATAAGAAGGATTAGGCCTACCAGTAAAGAGACTATCATTAAAGTTTTCTTCATAATTATCATCCTTTCTATAGGTCCAGTCTAACCTGTCCTTGTATCCATCCTGTATCCAAAAAAAGATCCCCGAAGGGATCTTTTAATCAATCTTAAAGCGACTGATGTTCTCTGTGAGTTCAAGAGACAAAAGGTTCAATTGCTCTGCGTTTTTAGCCACATGGTCAACTGCGGTATTCTGTTGGTCCATAGAAGCTGTTACCTCTTCAGTGGCCGCTGCTGTTTCTTCTGAAACCGCAGAAATGTTGGAGATAATTGAGTTTAGGTCATTTTTGATGACCTCAAGACTCCCTACTCGGTCATTGACTCTTTGGATTTGGTCAATAATACCTTGAAGGGACGTAAAGACATGGCCAATCGACTGGTCCACTTGACCAACAGCTTGGACTTGATCATCGTTAACCCCTTCTAGCCCCTGCATGATTTCCACCGTATGGGAAGATTCATCTTGTATATCTAATACCAACTGCTGTATTTCACTAGCAGACTTAGACGAATCCTCAGCCAGCTTTCTGATTTCATCTGCAACAACAGCAAAACCCCGGCCTGCCTCGCCTGCTCTTGCTGCTTCAATAGAAGCATTAAGGGCAAGCAGGTTGGTTTGCTCAGATATACTGGTTATGGTTTGCACAATAGACGAAATAGAATTTGCCTTCTGGTCTAGGTTAGAAATAGCCTTGGAAACCGCTTGGTTGGACTGGATGCTGACAGCTGATTTTTCTTTTAAGGCTCTTAGGGCGCCTTCACCTTCCTGGCTGACCCCTAGGGCCTTGTCAGCATGACTTGTCATTAAATCGCTATCTGAAACAAGGGCTTCAACAATCTTTTCCAGGGCTCCTGCCTGAACAGCTCCATTTTCAGCATCCCTAGCCTGGTCACTGGCTCCCTCAGCAATTTCAGCCACTGTTCTAGCGACCTCATCAGAGGTTGCACTGGTTTCCTCAGCCATGGATGCCAGGTTAGAAGCTGAGTCTGACATACGTCTGGTCACCTCTTGGGTCTGACGAATTAAGTGACCGGTGGCCACCATCATGTCGTTTAGCCCTTCTCCTAGAAGTCTGGTTTCATCCCTTGTTTGAATATCAACAGACTGGGTGAAATCACCTGACTTAGCGCTCTCTATGACCCTGGTCACTGCCTTAATAGGCTTTGAGATACTGCTACCAACCAGGAAGGCTAAGCCGCTGGCTAGGGCCAGACAGACCACTAAGACTAAGAGAATGATGGTTAAGATCCTTCTCACTAGGGCATTCACTTCTTTCTTAGGAATACTCGATGAAATAATCCAACCATTGTCTAGACGACCAAAGGCTGAAATTTTCTTCTCACCATCTTTTTCAACAATCACATGACCCACACTTTGGGCTTCCATTTTTTCAACCGCCTTTTGACCACCTGGCATGTCCCTTAGATTATCATCCATGGTCAACTCCGGATGGACAACGAAACCATAGTCAGCATCCATCATGTAGAGATAGCCGGTCTTATAAAGTTCTACTTCATCTAAGTAATCCTTGATGGTGTTTAATTCCAGGTCCATACCAATGACAGCTACTGTTTTGCCATCAACGATGACAGGATTAACGTATGAAGTAATCAGGTCACCGGCTTCTGAAAGATAGGGCTGGGTCCACATGGCTTCTTGATTACGTAGGGGACCATAGAACCATATCTGGTCACCATCATTAGGATCAAAGAAGTCAAGGTCCAGTTCAGGTTGACGGGTAAAGTGTCCCTTGTCATCCTTTAAGAGCCAGGTGTCCCTAGCAAGACCAAAGAGCTCATGATTATAGTAGATGTAAATACTGTCTGTATACTCTAGCTCTGATCCTACCTGCATTAGAACATTGAGCCATTTGTCATTGGTTTGACTGATATAGGCCTTATTCCTTTGGCCCTCTTGGAGGTCGAACTCGCTGGCCACAACCTGACTCAGGGTATCTACTGCTGTTTTAATCTCCTTAAACTCCTTATCAAAGGCCTGTGTATTCATTTCTACTGCCAGTTCTGCTAACTCAATCCCCTCTTCTGTTAGGTTCTTATTAACAACCATCCCTATAATTATACTGATCAACAAGGAAATCAAAAGGGCTACCCCTATAATGGCCAAGGCAATCTTCATACTTATTTTTTTTAGTTTCAAACCGTTTCCACCTTCCATATGTACTCTTTATCCAGACAATCCACAAATTGTCACAGCACCAACATAGTAGCACAAGTAAATGGTCCTTGTATATAGTATGAAATAAAATCATTATAGAAAATAATAACAAAAGTGACATAGTCAAACAAACTCTTACTTGTCCTACCATGTCACTTATTTATAAGTTGTCCTGATCCCATATCCCTCATCGGCCTAGCAGCTTATTTCTGCCTCTTAGATCCTTTCATCCTGTAGAGATTGTCATCTGCCCGCTTCATGGCTGATGAATAATCCCCATCCTGGTCAAAACACGCTAGACCATAAGAGAATCCAAAACTAGGACTGACCCTTTGTGTTTCATTCACAATATCTCCCTGAATATGGACCATGAGTTTCTGAATCCCATCAAGGTCTGTATTGGGGCAAACAAGGACAAACTCATCCCCTCCAAGCCTGAAGATCAAATCGGTCTGCCGAACTCGTTTGCCCAACTCCTGGGTGAAGGCCACCAAAACCTGGTCCCCTACCTGGTGGCCCAAGCTATCGTTTATGGCCTTAAAGTCATCAAAATCCATCACGGCCAGGCTACAGGGGGTTTGATAACGTTCGTACTTGTCAAACTCATAAGAAAGAACCTCTTCCAACTTCCGCCTATTGTAGACCTGGGTTAGGCTGTCGTGGTCAGCCATTTTCGCCAGCTGGTCCTTCTGCATTAAGATCTCCAGGTCTTTTTCTATGGAATACTTAAACTCGGTAAAGATGCTTTGGAAGTCCTCACTGAAGACATTTTCCTTGTCATCAATCACACAAAGCGTCCCGAAAACTTGCCCATCTGGCCATAAAAGAGGAAGGCCATAATAGGAGATGAAGTTATACTTCATATAAAGACTATCCTTCCAAATGGCTTCTTTACTGGCATTCTCTAGGGCAAATTTTGCTCTCTTACCAACAACCATTTCACAGTAGTCACCATGGCCCACACGACTGCAGGACCCTATCTTATAGGGGTTTTTATCATTATTGCTCATCACAAAAATTTCCATGTATTCCTCTGACAGGCGGTTGATCAAGCCAGCCCGGGCATCCAAGAGTCTGGCCAGGATGGTTGTTATACTCTCCCACTTTGATATAATACTCTCCTCTATTATAGGTTTAGACTCATCTGTCACCTGAACTTTTACATAGGTATTGGTCTCTCGTAGTAATACACGCGCTTCTTTCATTTTTCCTCCAATTTTAAGTGTCTTATACCCATTATACCAGTTATGACGCATCCAGGGAAATCTCATGTTTAAGTTAGAAAATACAATAAAAAGCAGTAGATTTTACATATTTCTCCTGCCATATGGTATAATTTTTTTTGTATGATATAAGATGAAGGGAGTTAAACATGAAAAGAATCAATGAGAGTCTGGTACTCAACCATTACATAGACATTATGAAGGCTGACAAAATCACCTTCCTAGTCAACCACAAGGACCTCTATGGTGAAATTGAAGACCTGATGATGGTCTTGAACCATCATTCAAGTATGAACAAGAAAATACAAGCTGCCAAGTCACTTTGGAAGCTCTTATTCAGGACTGCTATGTCCTATATTGACCCTGACCAGAGGGGCTATGATGACCTATTTAAGTTTTTTGATGAGTATGTTGAATTTGAAGAACTCATATTTGCATCTGACAGCTACTACAGAGACCATACCCTCCACTGCCTCTGGGTTTACTTCTTAGGGGTTTACCTACGAACGACAGAGGAGTTCAAGGAGGTCATCAATATTGACCAAATGAGCAATGAGAACCTGGGATTTTTTGAGTATGTCAGCCAAAATCACCAAGACCATAAGAACATCGGAATTATTCAGCAGATAACAGACATCATGACTGCCCAGGTCAAGTATGAGCAGTCTATCTTCTGTGTGGCTGCCCTGACCCACGACCTTGGATACCCTATTAAAAAAATTAGCAAAATCAACAAGTCGATCAAGAGCATCCTGCCCTATTTTGGTATTAAGAACTACGATGAGTTTAACTTTGACTACACAGCGATTCAGCAACACTTTAACCAACGGTTCATAGAAATGCTGTCAATCGAGCCTATATTTGACCTTAATGTTAGCCCTCCCGAGTCAAAGAGAAGTCAATTTGAAGACCTGGCCTCTAAAATCATCAAGACCAATATCACTGGAGAATCTTATGTGGACATCCATTCATTCAAGAGCCTGACTCCAGAAGAGCAAAACGCCATTATCGATGCCCTGGTAGCCAGTCGAAATGAGTATACCAACTATCCTCTGGAGCTAAGATACTCAGATGATATTGAACAGTACCAACACGGGATTATGTCAGCCTTCTTACTAACAAAAATTGTTCACTCCTTCAAAAATATGGAGTTGATCATAAACAACAATAAGTCCAATCTTAACCTCCACAAGGACTCAAACTACGCCCGCTTTATAACCAAGCAAAGCATACTCACAGCCATCGCCGACCACACTAGCCAGGGCTACAGAATCAAGGGTATCCAGGAACATTCTCAACTCCTGACATTCATTGATGAGCTAGAGGAGTTTTCACGTATCACAAGGGCCAATCAAAATCGTGAGTTTATTAACGAATTCTGTGAAACAGAACTCTTCTATGAGGGGGGCTATTTCTACATCAACTTCATCTTCAACAACGAGCAAATTGATGGTTTGGACCCTGAATTTGCCTTTAAGGGACGGTGCAAGAAGGCCCTCAGCCTCTTTGATATTGAAAACCTTGATCCTAGGTTAAAGATTAAAATGTCATGTATTGGTGACCTGGCCTATGATCAGAACAAGTACACCATTGAAATCAGAAACAAGTATGCCTGTATCACTATTAATGATGAAGAGAAGGATATTCCAAGTTACTTAAAGTCTTATAATTTCATGACCCGTGAGGCCTATGAGAACCTATAATAAAAATCGGTATGCAAGCGCATACCGATTTTTTATATTTCCTTTAAATACCTGTAAAGGGTAGGTTCTGAAATAGCTAATTGTTTTGAGATATATGCCATGCTCCCCTTTACCCTAAAGACCCCCTTAGAATCCAACAGTTTCAAGACTTCAATTTTTTCCTCAGGCGACATCCGACTAGGCGTAATCTTAGAGCTTAGGATGACTTGGTCAATGGTCTCGTAGGTATAATCTTCTATGGTTCCTTCAGACACCCTGGTGTCCAGGACAGGCGGTGTAAAGCCCTTCATAAAGTCTACAATCCAGTTATGGGTTTCAACGAGAGGACTCACATTGACATTGACACATAACATGCCAATCAAGTCTTGTGCCTGGTTTCTAATAAAGAAGGTATTCCCCTTGATGGTTGCCCCAGATTTAGCGGTAAAATACCGGGTTTCTGAAAAGGCTTGATGGGTGTACTTACCACTGTGATAGAGGCCTAATACATCTGTTTGGTCTCCTTTTTTACGTCCTGATATAAGGGGGTTGATGATTTCCTCTATAAAGGAACTATCCCCTTGAACCTTGTGAAGAACAAGTTCACAAGGTCCTGGAATAAGGGTCTCCATAAATGGCATCAAGTGCTTATAAGCGGATAAAAGGACTTGGTTTTCCTTGGTCATACCTACTCCACTGGCTTAAGCTTGGCAGTAAAGTGTCTTAAAACTGGTGGCTGCCAAAGGATTTCATACCCCTTAATTTCATCCCTTCTCTTCATGATGTTTTCAAGGGCTTCAACAATCACATCAAGGTGGGCTTGAGTATAGGTTCTTCTTGGAATAGCCAATCTAGTGAACTCCATTTCTGCTTCTTGCTGTTCACCTGTTACAGGATCTAAATCTAACAAGTAAGAACCAATATCACACGATCTGATCCCTGCTTCAATGTATAAGGCACACGCTAAGGCTTGACCTGGGAATTGGTGGTAAGGGATATGTGGAAGGATTTGCTTGGCGTCTAAGAAGACAGCATGACCACCCACCGGGTATTGGAATGGAATGTTTCTTTCTCTTAAGCATTCACCCAAGTACTCGACTTGACCAATTCTATACTTTAAGAAGTCCTCTTGTAGACCTTCATATAAACCAATAGCTAGAGCTTCGATGTCTCTACCGTTTAGTCCACCGTAAGTTACAAAACCTTCATAAGGAATTGTAAGGCCCTTTACCTTAGTATATAGGTCTTCATCTTCCTTCACACCAATTAAACCACCCATGTTGACAATTGCATCCTTCTTTGCTGACATAGTAAAGGCTGTAGCATATGAGAACATTTCTCTAGTAATTTCCTTAATCGACTTATCTCCGTATCCCTCTTCTCTTGACTTGATGAAGTGGGCATTTTCAGCATATCTTGCTGCATCAAGAATCAAAGTGATGCCATACTTCTTAGCAATCTCGTAAGTTGCCTTCATATTAGCCATAGATACAGGCTGACCACCGGCACTGTTATTGGTAATGGTCATGATAATAAGACCAACATTTTCTTTACCAACTTCTTGGATTTTCTTTTCTAGTCTCTCAACATCCATATTGCCCTTGAAAGGCGCGTAGTTGAAAGTATCTGTTGCTTCTTCTACAACAATATCTGTAGGAATGGCCCCTAGTAAACCAACATGACCCCTAGTCGTATCAAAGTGCATGTTAGAAATACAGATTTGACCCTTCTTTAAAAGATTTGGCAATAGGACCTGTTCAGCTGCTCTCCCCTGGTGAACGGGTTGCATATACTTGTAACCGAAAATGTCTTCTACAGCCTTTTGAAGCTTTCTATAGCCTCTTGCTCCTGCATAAGACTCATCACCAATCATCATACCAGCCCACTGCTGGTCACTCATAGCACCTGTACCAGAGTCTGTTAATAAATCGATGTAAACGTCATCTGAGTTTAAACCAAATACATTGTAATTTGCTTCTCTTAACTTTTCAATTCTCTCTTCTCTAGTCGTGATCTTTAAAGTTTCTACCATTTTAATCTTAAATGGTTCTGCAATATACTTTGCCATAGTCTTCTCCTTTAGTAATAATTTTTTTATCATCGTGATAATTTAATTATAACACTTTTCTAAGCCCTGTCAATTGAGACCTTGTTAAGACATAAGGAAAGCCTATTTCCCAAAGGGAAATAGGCTTATACTACTTGATGAACTCTAGGGATTGAATCAATTTGGGCAAGACCTGTTTCTTGCGAGACAAGAGCTCCGGTATGAAAATCCCCTGGTAGCTGTCTACCTCAAAGGCATTAGAGACCAGGTGGGTGTAGGTGGATGCATAATAAACATAGGATCCATTTTGGACGATATCTGTAATCAACATAATGGTCACATCAAGATTGTTATTTTTATTGATTTGGCTGATGTAGTTTACGAAGGCTTCCTCATTCTCTGATATCTCTTCAAAATCCAAGGTAAAGACTTGAGAAATACCAACACGGGTAGACTCAATATTAAACTCCTTGTAGTCCTTGCTGAAGATTTCCTCCATAGACAGGTGCTGGATACTAGTACCAGCCTTGAACATTTCCATGGCATAGGCCCTGTAGTCTAACTCCAGGTAAGCGGCTAGTTCTTCTATATACTTGCGGTCCAGGTCAGTTGTTGTTGGTGATTTTAACATAAGGGTATCTGATAAGATTCCACTTAGGATGGCCCCAGCCATGGCAGGTGGCAGGTCCACACTATACTCCTTATAAAGGCCATAAACAATGGTACAGGTTGAGCCCACAGGCTTATTGATAAAGTGGATGGGAACGGGGGTTTGTACACAGCCGATCTTATGATGGTCCACAATTTCCACAATTTCTGCTTCCTCAATGCCAAGGGCACTTTGTGAAAACTCATTATGGTCTACTAGGATGACTTTCTTTCGACTGGGCAGCATAACATGTCGTCTAGAAATGAAACCAATATACTGGTTGTCCTCTGTGACAATAGGAAACTGTACATGGGGCTTGTCATGGATGATTTCAATTATATCCTCAACATACTCTCCTAGGGCAAACTTTGATAGACCCTTAGACAGCATAATATCTGACAGGAAATTACTCTGAGTCAAGAGTCTTGAGGTGGCATATAGGTCCTTAGAAGACCCAATGACACTTGTATGACTTTTGTTTAACTTCTTGTAAAGGTTGTCGGGCAGCCTATCCATGCCACAGATGATAATCAAGCGTGGATTCATTTCTAAGGCAGACTGAATCATTTCATGGTCATCAGGCAAGATCAGTATATCCTTAGTATCAATCTCAATGTCCTTTTGAGTTAAATCATAATAGGAATGGATCTTAGGGATCTGGCCTGAGATATTGCCTGATGGTCCAGCGATTAAATGACCATCTAAAACATTCAAAATGTTTTCGGTTCTTGTATTTAACTTAGAGAAGTCCTCTTCAATAAAGGACATGGCAATATCCTTGGTCGATACAACCCCAATTACCTGATTATCATCATTGACAATTGCCACCTGGCGAAGGGATTCTTGCTTCATCAGGTCATAGGCCTTTTTGATAGAATTATTAGGCTTGAGGGCTGGTGGATTGATATAATTGAGGTCTGATATTTGAACCCTAACATCCCCCAAGAGTCTGGGGTGGTCCAAGTTAAAATAATCAACAACAAACTTGCTTTCTTCATTCAAATCACCCAATCGACAGGCTTCTGCTTCCTGGCCTAAAGCATTCTTCAAGTAGGCCAGGGCTATGGATGATAGGATGGAATCTGAATCTGGGTTTTTATGACCAAAAATAAGTGTTTTCATGACAACTCCTTATTGTAATAGCTAATGTGTGAGTTGATTATAACAGGCGGTAAGGCCTAGAACAAGTTTATTAAGAGACTATTAATAATCTTTAAGAAGTAGCCGCCCAAAAGAAAAATCCACCCAGGCGGTGGACCAGTCTTACTTGTATAAGGTCATGAGTCGGTAATTGATTTTAGGGTCGTCAAATATCTGAGTATTGGTGGTCATATGGTTAACCGTTCCCAGTCGCCTAAGCCCCCTTAACTCTTGGTCATCAATCAGGTCATGGAAGGCATCACTAATACCATCTAGAAAAACAACCTGGTAGGGCCTACCGAAGTAGGACTCTCTTTTTATGTTTAGGCTTGGGAACCATCCCTTGTCCTGATAAAAGTTGCAAATACCTTCATAGAGGTCACACAGGATAGATTCTCGCTCCTGCCAGGTGGAAGCTTTTTGCAGGTCCATAAATCGTCCACCTAAAACATCATAAACAGCCAGCCTCTTAAAGGCTGTCCCAAACCACTTGGCATAGGGCGCATAAATCCCTTCTGCAGCAAAGCAAATCCGCATGAGGAGCTCACTTATACGGCTGGTAATCAATCTTGAACCCAAGTCATCGTCTACAGCCCCTGTCCGTCCAACAAAGGCTATTTCCTCAGAAATGATGTTCCACAAGGATGACAGGTTATAGTTTCTCAGGTCTTTTGGATAATAGGATAACTTTTTCCGTATGTCTTCTAGACCCAGATCGTCATGGAAGACTCCACCGGAAGTCAAGGCCAAGAGCCGGTGTTCTGTTGCTGTTAACCAGTCTTCGAGACTGGGTTCTGTCTTAATATCATAGTTGATATAGGTCTTGATATAGGCTCCCATACTTTCAATTTGTATAAAGTGATTAATGGGCCCCTTGTCCTTCTTCTCAAGATGCATGACACCCCCATCATTGGGGTCCGGGTCAGAAAAATGAGTTGAGAAACCTAAAAACTCATGGGGTAACTGCTGGCTTAATACCTGGTTGACCTGGTCCTTGTAGGTGACAATATCCTGGTCCCTTAAAAAAATAATCAACCTCGGTCCCCACATATGGTCCCTGGAAATGACATCATCGTAACCAATAACGTCTGACCCAAATCCAATAAGACAGGCTGTATGGTTTAGGCCCGGAAAAGCTGTATCTATTATGGGTTTGACCACCTGCTTATAATAATTTTGACTGAGCTCTAAGCCCTTCATAGAATTCATCTTCTATTCCTCCTTAACAAAGAGGCTACCGTCCTCTAAGGTAGCCGTCAATCTCCTGTCTATTACACTTGTTCTAGAAGACTGGTCTGCTAAAAAAATAAGACCTTCTGGTGTTAATTCAAACCTATAAGTGTACTTTTTATCATCTGTCACCAAGGTAATGACACGCCCCTTTTGACTGTAGGTCCCATATGGGAGATAAGACGATAACATGTCATAGCTAAAGGACATTTTACCACCCTCCACCCATATTCTTGCAGGAAGTCCCTCTTGATTCTTAAGGACTTGTACATAAATGCCATCTTGCAAGGTGAGATCGGGTGATTGATCTGATACTTCCTTATCCTGGCATCCACTTAAGCATAAAACTAGTAGCACAAGCAGCAATATCTTTTTCATCTAAGTCTCCTCCCAAACACAGACCATATTCGCCGTGTCTATTCCATAGTCCCCCTGTCTGTAGACCTCATAGTCCTCAGGGCTATAGTATATTTTCAAGTCATCTTTAGTAATATAGCGAAAGCCACACTTCTCATAAGCCCTCAAGGCCTGGGTGTTTTTCTTCCAGGGCCTAATTAAGAAGGATTCAATCTGATAACTCCTGGCCAAATAAGACATGAGGCCTCTTAAGCTTCTCCTACCGATCCCTTGACCCAAATAGTCCCTGTAGCCAATCCAAATATCTAGCTCATAAGTTGGTATCTCTCCCTCATTCAGGCTATAGCTGACTGACCCAACCGTCATCCCCTGATAATTTATAAGAAGGTAGTGGCCTTCACGGCAGGCCTTGCCCCTATAAAAACTGGTGGCTTCCTCTGAAAACTCCTCATAGGAAGGGGCTGAATGATTGTCATCAAACATAAAGTCAAGGGTTTGGTCAGAAACCAATAGGTCATATATTAAGGGGCGATCCTCTAAGCCTGCGTAAGTAAGACTCAAGTCTTCTGCTAACCGAATTCTATCCTTCATCAGGTCCTCCCTTGTAGGCCATCTGCCTGTAGTGGCGGTCTGTTAGGTCAATATCTTTTGTCAGGCATACATGCATGCTATGGCCCCGTTTGTCGGGGGTTGAGGGAATAAAGCCTCCCCTAGCCAACAAGTCCACCTGGCCCTGCCAGGCCTTGATATCTACCTGGATGCCATAGCCGGGTTTAAGCTGGTCTCTTAGGAAGATGAGGATCTGGTCCACCATATCTTCTTCTATCCCCTGGTCCCTATAGGCCCTTGTACATATTAAGTCACTGATAAGAGCCTGGCCACCCCCATCCCAAATCAGCCTAGCCATTGCAACAAGTGTCTGATCATCATAGGCTGCTAGGACCATACTGGAACCCTCAATTCCCATTTGAACCTGGTCCAAATGTAGCTGCCTAAAGCCAATGGCCTGACGGAGGGCATTGACCTGGTGGGCTTCAATTTTCCTTTCATATCTCATGACTACCTCCTAGGATGCGGCCCATTCAATGGCCCTCAGCAGTATGCTTAAGTGGTCTGGCATAAAAAGTTGATCTAAATCGTGGGCAAGGGATGAGTAAAAGACCCGTCCTGCCCCATAAGTCTTGGTCCACATAAGGGGAAGCCTATGGCCTTTACAGGAAGTGGTTGCCAGTAGGGTATTCATGGGGTTTACCAACATGTAATAGGTTTCACTCTTAATGTCAAAATCAGTCAGACCCTTGGTAAAGGCATGGTCTTCAAGCTGAACACTGTAGGACTCCACAGGTGTATCCCTCAGGTAGTAGGCCCCAATAAGGTCATAGTAGTCCGCCTGGTCAAACCAGTTGATCCCCCCATGCCATGTTACTAGGCCCAGGCCCGATTCAATGGCTTCAAGAAGGGGCTGGATATAAATTGGACTTGCAATACCACAAGACCAAATAGGAATCAAAACATCATAGGTCTTGAGGTTTTCATTGATTAGAACCCCAAGATCTGACCGAACATCAACCTGGTAGCGGTGGTCTGTGAGTATATTGGCCAGTTTCTCAGCCACGCCCTGGGGGTCATGGCCCTGCCAGCCTCCCCATATAATCAAAATGCTTTTCATAAGCCTCCTATAAATGGTCTAATAGGTCATCTAAAAGGTCCACCGCCCTTAAGGATGCCATGTCAACATGATCTTCAAATGTGTCAACGCCTGATTGCTCCTGGGTATCGGTTATAGACCGAATGGCCATGAAAGGAATACCTTGTGCATAACAGACATGGGCTACACTGGTCGTTTCCATATCTACACATAGGGGATTGTGGTGGTCGATGATTTCTTGTCTCCCCTCCTGGTCTATAAAGGCCTCTCCTGTAACCATCCGTCCCTTGTAGACTGGATAGGATCTCTCCTGACTACAAACATGGTCCATGGCCCTGTCAAAGCAGGTATGACTCAAGAAATAGGCTTGGTCCAAATAGGGGTGGTAGTCGGTTAAAATCCCATCATGCACATCATGATAGCCATAAGAAGTTCCTAACACACAGTCACCTATTTTCAGCCTAGGGTCAATTCCTCCTGCTACACCTACTAAAATCACATGGCTCACTTGATAGTGGTGGATGAGGGTTTGACAGGCAATTGCAGCATTGACCTTACACACACCACTAAATAGGGCCACTATATCCTTGCCCTTATAAGTCCCCTGGTGGCAGTCCAAAAGGGCCAGCCTTTGTGTCTCAATCCCCTCTAAACGATCGAGTAGGGGCTGTATTTCCGTTTCAGATGGTCCAATAATACCTAGTTTCATACGTCCTCCTTCTGGCCTATAACAAGGCGGTTGTAGTAGTCAATTTTAAGACTCTCATCACCGGATATCCGGCTGATAGAACAAGATCCAAGCTTGGTCTTACCACTGCCGATTTGCCCCTGGCTTAAATGGGCTAGAACAGAGTTTATGGCTCCCCCATGGGATACCACCAAGATGGACTCCCCCTGATGGCGACAGGCCAGGTCCTTTAAACAAGTCATCATGCGCTTGGTCACAGATTCCATGCTTTCAGACCCAGGATAGGTTCTTGATGGAAATAAGCTCTCCCTTTCTTCTAGGCTGTAGCCTTCTCCCTGACCATAAGCACGTTCCCCTAATTGGTCAAGCCTATCAAGGGGCAAGTTTCCAAGACTGCCTGCTATAATTGACCCTGTTTCATGGGCCCGACTCAAGCAACTGGTATAAATCTGGCTAAGGCCATGGTCCTTGAAGTAAGTCCCTACACAGGCCGCCTGACTTCTTCCCCAATCATTAAGGGGGATATCGGTCTGGCCCTGAAGTCTTTTTTCTAGATTCCAGTCTGTCTGCCCGTGTCTAACCAAGTATATTTTTGTCATTTGTCTTTTCTCAACTCCTTCATAAAGATATAATCCCAATCTCCCCCATAGTTCTTCAGACAGTCAACTTTCTTGTAACCTGATTTTTCATAAAGCCCCTCTATACTTGAGGGGATGTAAACTTTGTCAAAACCAAGACTTCTAGCATAAGCTTCCAGGTAAGCAATCAAGTCATAGCTTTTCCCCTGGCCCCTATAACCTTCATCCACATAGATACTTGAGATCCAAGGCCAGTAGCTTGTATCCGGATAATAGTCTGTCTTTAAGAATGAAGCATACGAAACAGGCTTGTCCCCTACCATACCCACAATGATTCGTTCCCAGTCACCTAACTTTTCCTGGTCAACTAGGTCAGCCAAGTGGCGCCCGACTGGCCAGGGAGATTGTCTTAGATAAGTCATCAGGCCTATATCCTCTTGATGTATTTCAATGAATCTCATCTCTTCCTCCTATCTAATCCCCCAGAGGGAACCTATGAGGTCCAGTTTTTTGATAACAACTCATAGTCGATTGGTGTCCGCTTATTGCCATCCTGGTCCTGGAAGGCCCCAGGTCTTCGACCAACTTGAATGAAGCCTAATTTCTCATAAACATGCTGAGCCCTAGTATTGGATTCGTCCGTATCCAAAATAACTCTATCCATGCCCAACTGGCAAAACAGGTAGTCCAGTAACATGGTCAACAACTGGCTTCCCAATCCCCTTTCTCTAAGGTCAGCCTGGCATATTTTGATGCCTATTTCTGCTGTCTTATTCTCCAACAGCCTATAAGACATTTCCCCTATCGCCCTGTCCTGATAAACAATCATCATCCGAGTATGCTTGGTCTGGTCCTGGTTGATGATTTGATTTCTTACTGTTTCTACACTGGTGTTTAGGCCATGAGGAAAGCCTGCATGAGCCATGATGGCACCATCATTCCACCAAGTCGTCAGGGTGGCTGCATCCTCTGGTCTAGCATTTCTAATACATAGGTCTTTGTTGATTAACTCCATATGGTCTCCTTATAGTTTAAATGTAAATCCCTTGTCTATATAAGCATCAATGATCTTATAGAAGAGGTGACTGGTGTGAACCATGTCATGGATGAGGATGATATCTGATGTATCCAGACGATTAAGAGCCCGCCCCATGTAGGGCTCATCTTCCTCTAACCGATTCAAGATGGCCTCTTCCTTATCTAGGCCATAGGGGGCCTGGGGGTCTCCTAGCTGAAACTCCCACTGGTCAAAGGTACACCGGACATCAACATAGTTTAAGAGGTCCTTGTCATGGTAGTAGTCCATTTTGAGGCCCTCTACGGGCATTTGCTCATAGCCCAAGGCCCCTAGGTAGGTCTGTAGATTCTGCATTTTACTGGCATCCTCATGGTGGGTCCAGGTTTCGATTGGCTGACTAAACTTCTCTTCATAGGCCTTGCCACTTTTAGCTCCCCCCTGGTCGAAGTGGGGAAAGCGAAAATACTTACCGGGCCTTACATGTCCTGCCTCTTGATAAAGTCTATCAATAATTTGGTCTGTTACCCGGATAGAAGCCTTGCCCTGGTCCAGGGTCAAGTCAGAAAAGTAGTCATGGTTCATGGAATGGTTGCCAATGACAAAGCCCTTTTTAATGGCTTCTATTACAGCTGCCTGGTGGTTGAGTAGTTTCTGTCCCTCACAGAAAAACACTGCTGGGATACCACGGTCGTACAGGTAGTTGACCTTGTCTAAAAAATCCTCTGTTGGACTATCATCAATCGTTAGGTAAACAGTCTTCATTGGTCCTCCAATATTTTTGAATAAATCAGGTTGTCATAATAAGTCCCCTGGAAGAAAAGGGCACATTCCATGCAGCCCTCTAACTTATAATTGTTTTTTATGGCTACTCTCTCACTGGCCTTATTTCTGGGATCCATTCTGATTTCCAGACGTTTAAAGTTTTTATCCCTAGCCAGGTCTTCCAAATAGGCGACCACTTGACTACAGATTCCCCTATTGAAATAGTCTTTATCTATAAAATAACCCAGTTCGCCAATATGACTGTATTCAGGGTTTCTCTTAAGATGGCAGCCACCAACATGCTGGCCCTGGTAGTAGACTGAGTAATTGTACTCCAGGTCTTGGTCTCTTTTTGTCTTTCTTCTTTGAATCCACTGCCTTTCACTGTCGACAGATGGGGATAGGGACCCATAATAATAGGAAAACTTGCCCTCATGTAGGATTCTATAATAGGATTCAGCCTCTTGAGGGCTCGGGTACACCAATTCAATCATCACTTCACCTCATTTCAATCAAAGTCTTAATAGCCTTTTCTCTAGTGTACGCCTAAATAGAGTCATAAACTATGGCGACTTTCTTTTTACAGTAAGAAGATGTGACTAGGCAGGATTTACTCTTCAAAGAGTTGCCCCGACATCAAATCCTCTCTCAAAACCCTAAAGTCCTCCACCCGAACCCAATATCTGGCTATAGTGGTCGTATAGTCTCGGTTACTTTGATCTATATAAGCAATCCTAACTACATAGTAAATCTGATCCTCCAAAACTGAGATATCCCAAAACTGGGCTTGGTAGCTGGCATAATCAAAGACCACTTGCTTGTCTTCAATGGAATCCCTTATTTCCTGGTGGACTATATTTAATTCTTCTTCAAGATTTGTTATGAGCCTGTTCTCTTCATCCAGGCTATCCATTAGGCTACCTATGGTCCTTGCATCCCGATCTCTTTATCTTATTTCTCTCTCTTCTAGTTTATCATAGAGCCTTCTTCAAACCATAAAATAAGGCCATTTTCTAGGTCCATATCCAGGAAATCTTCCATCAAAAAAGACACCACTCGGTGATGTCTAAGGTTAAGGGGCTAAAGGTACATCTTCACATGCCAGGTCTTAAAGCCATGACCTTCATAAAAATTGATAAGGGGTTTAAGGTTCTTAGTTGAAGAGTATAAAAGAAATCTTTCAACCCCATCCGCCTTAACACGATCCATGATTTCACTAAGCAGCAGGCTTCCTAGGCCTCTTTGTCTTTCCCCTGAGACCAGGTATAAATCTTCCAGTTCAAAGTACTTTTCCTGGTCTTCAAAGACAGCCATATTGTCAGCCTCATGAACCCTGCCATGGCCATAACCAACCAGGCGACCATCTTTCTCAACCACATAAAAGTAATGATTGAGTTGATTGCTCAAATCCTCCAGACTATCAGCCCCCATCCCGATGGTTATATCTTCTTGAACCCAGGTCTTCTGCAGGTTCAAAACCGCCTCAAGGTCTTCAGACCTACAGGGTCTAATCCTAATATTCATCTATTCTACCTCCAAGTCAATTCGGTCGAAATATTCCATCTGACCCGCAATACCTGTAGCCACTTCTAAGTGAGTGCACCTATAGCTTGCCTCAAGAAGGGGGCTTATATAGTCTTCTATCTGCTTCAAGTCTTCTGCTTGTCCATAGGCCAGAGTAACATGAGGCTCTATCTCATCATAGTCTCCCCCATAATAAGGATAGTCCGGCCAGGTCCTAAGAATGGCCTGGGTCATCTCAATAAAAGGCTGGGGATCCAGTGGCTTTAAGATTAAAACAGAGTCCCCAAACCAAGCGGTTGTCAATTGGAAGTTAAAAGACGTCTGGTCCTTGAACAGGGTCCTCAGGTCATTCATGACCTCACGCGTCACCCCTTCTTTTTCAAGCCAGGGATACTGGAGGGTCATATGGGCCTTAAGACAATCCGGCGACCTTACTTGATCATATGCCTGACTAATATAAGCTAAAACCGGGTCTAGCTTGGTCAGGGGCACATAGATGACGCTCTCTTGCTTAGTCATCTGACCCCTCCTTTATGAAGCTCTGGTGGTCAGCATGAAAATCCCTGCTTAAGTTCTTTTCAAACTTTTTTACATAGGCCTGTGAGAACTCCTCTGGGCTGATCTTAAACCGATTGAGGGCATCTGAAAAATACATCAGGACATCTGTCATCTCTTCAACCAAGTGAGAGCGAACCGCCTGGTCTTCCATAATATCTTCTATAGACTTCTTCTTGATCACAGAGATAACTTCCCCGACTTCCTCTATCATATAGAGAATAGAATCCCTGGCATGCTCAGGCGTCATAGGTTCCCAGGTCTCCTCATACTTCTTATGCAGGGATTTAGAAAGATCTGTTATGTCTTTAATGGATAGGTTATCCTTGTTCATTGCTACCTCCTCTAGACCTGGTCTTTAGCCAGGTTCTCATCAAGACCTCCCCCTCATTGGTGTAAGGGAAGGGGCCGCCTTGCCAACTCATGGCAGCTTGAATAATTTTTTTATGGTTGAGCCCTACCAGGTCCATCATCCAGCGGCCAGCCTCTTGCTTGGATACTTGACCCTTAACTTCAAGCAAGTAATAGAGGCGCGATAGGGTCAAGAGGCCATAAACCACATAAGCACTGGACAGGCTCCCCTGGTCTAGTTTATGGTCCCAGTCCTTAAGGCTAGCAAGTGCTGCTTGATGGAGACAGGGGTATGACCGAGGGACCAGCTGGTCTTTTAAAGACTTGCCAGCCAATAGGACCCCTGCCCTGTAAAGAGTGTCCTGCTCAAAGTACCACTCTGGCCCATAGGCTGCCCAAGTCAGCTGGCCCTGGTTATAATAGGGCCTTGGCTTAAGGGGAGGAGCCTGGCTTATAAAATCCTCTAATGGCAAGTAGGACACCTCTAGTCTAGACAGGATGCCTGCTTCTTTAATCAGATCCTGATGGAGAATCCTAATAGGATCTAAGGAGTTTAAGGGCCGGTCTAGAACAACCACTATATCTATATCACTCTTTGGATCTTCAAAGGTCCCCAGGCTAAGGGACCCGTGTGCGTAAACAGCCACTAGTCCCTGTCCTAACAGATTTTGTAAGCCCTTTATAAAAAGGTCTAATCCGTGCTTAATTTCCTTATTCAAGGGTCACCTGCTTTTCCATGTAGACTTCCTTGTTGACCACCTTAAATCCTAGGCGACTGTATAGTTTTTTTGCCCGGTTGCCCACAACACACCACAAGTCAACATGGTCATGCCTCTCAAGGATGTGGGTCATACAAGACTCTACTAGGGCCCTGCCGATACCCTTGCCCTGATGGCTGGGGGCTACAGATACTGTGGACAGTTCACTGGCAACCACTCGCATGACTCCAAGTACCTGGTGGTCTTCTTCATAGACCCAGCGTTGGTCCTTGGTCGCTGCCCACTTTCTTTTCATTTCATCGGATTCTTTTTCAACTTCAGAGTCTGGAAAGTCCCCAACCTCCACTCGCATGCGATGAAAGGCTTGGGCATATAACTTGTGGGCCTGAACGTAGTCCTTGTCCTCATAGGGACGAATGCAGGGATGGTCTAAGGTCTTATGGCTGCCCTTGTAAACCATGTGCTCAGAGGCAAAGGCCCGCTTGTAGGCCCTGGCTTCTAAAAGGCTTAGCCGATTTCCAAGGTGGCCTCCTAGGCCAATGGCCAGTATCTTTGCCCCCTGGCGGATTAAATGATCCTCACAGAAACGAATCAAATCTTCTTCATAGCTAGGAGAGACTAGGTAGTAGGCATAATAAGCTTTTACACCGGGTGTCATGATCAAGACCCCTAGCTCTTGGTCTTCTATATAAACCCTATAAAAGTTGTGGGTCTTCTTGGGGTAGTCAGACAAGAATGACAGGTCCCCCTGCCCCTGGTCCAAAAGGGTCTTATACCTATTATAACTGCTTGTATCTAATGGCTTTAATATAAACATACATGCCTCCTTTTTATCAATTGTCTCCTAGAAATCCTCATGATAAAAGGGCCACTTTTAATCAAACTACTTTTGACAGATAAAACAGACATATTCTTTAGGAATTTCAATCCAGCCTGTTTTAGACTTGAGTTGCATGAGATAGTTAGCAAGGTCCACCTTATTGTCTTCATCAAGACTTGAGAAATTATTCATGGAAAAAATGTAATCTACCAGGTCTTTGGGGTCATCGATTAAGAGCCTGTCCTCATAATCCAACCGGTCTACCTGGCTAAAATGCTTAATCAAACAGGCCTGGCCATTTTGAAGGGTAAAAGTAAAGTTATCGGTTTGCTGGGTCTCAAATCCAATCGCCCCAAGGTAGGCGTGGATATGTTGGGTCAAACCATTTTCTCCAAAGGTCGTGGCATACAAGCGTCCGCCAGGCTTTAATACCCTTGAGATCTCCTTTAGGGCCTTGTCCAGGTCGGGTACATGGTAGAGCATGGCATTGGCCAGTACAATGTCAAAGCTCTCATCCTCAAAGGGAAGGTCCTGGACATCGACTTGTTGGATATCAGTCCCATGGGGGAATTTCTCCTTCATAACAGCAACCATGCCCATAGAAAAATCAGACAGGCTTAAGTCTAAGCCTGGCCTCTTATAGAGCTTGTGTTTATAAGCGAAGTCCCCATTACCACTACCAACTTCCAAAAACTTGCCTGATTCTGGGAGGTCCAAACAGGCATATATCCAGTTTTGCAGGCCCTGCTTATTGGTACTGTAGCGGTCATGTAAGCGCTTCCTGATCACAAGCCCCTGGTCGTCTTGATATTGGTCTTTCACCTTGTTTTCTTGGTTGATTTTATTTGTCATTCTTGTCACCTAGTCCTTATATACAGTCACATCCGGTCTCTTGTCCCTATAGTAGGCCAAGCGGGCCTTTAAATCCTTGGCATGGAATTCAATCAGGTGGCCATCTGGATCTTCTAAGTATAGGGACTGGCCCTCCTCAGCTGATCGTGACCGGCCCCTGGTCCATTTTATTTCCTGGTCCTCAAGACCATGAATCAGGCCTTCTTGCTGGTCCTCAGTCAAAGAAAATGCTATATGACTATAGGATCCAGAAGACCCTGTTTTTTTCTTGTTAAGGGCAAACCAAAGTCCATCTAAGTCAAAGTAAATCAATTGGTCACTTTCTGCGAGAACGGGTCGTTTAAAAAGACTCTGATAAAAGGCTTTTGATCGGTCTAAATCTTCAACTTCAAGGGTCATATGATTGATTTGCCACTTGTCTCTTAATAGGTTAATCCAGTAGCGTTGAATGGTCCTACCCTGGAAGCTAATCTCGTTCTCAAGATAGGCCCCCCTACTCTGAATGGTTCTTGCTGATGGCAAGTTGGCCTTATCACAAGTAATCAAGACCTGGTTGATCCCTTGAAAGTCACAATAGGCCAAGGCCTGGTCTAGAATCTGGCCACCAAAGCCCTTACGCCGCTCTGAATACAAAACACTGCAACCTATGTGGCCACCAAAGTTTAAGAGCTTGGAACTCAGCCTGTGTCGGATGTTCACCAGGCCAACCAAACGACCGTCCTCTTGACTGACAGCTAAAAATGTAGCTGCAGGAACATAGCCTTCTTCTACACTGATAGGGTATGAATTTAAGATAAGACTGTCCTGCCAATCCCTAAAAGAGTCAAACTTATCCAGGCCAGAACTGCCATTGATGACTTCCTTTCGGTCTAAGAAGGCCTGCCTGTAGGCCATTATAGCCTCTTCATATTCCGATGTTACAGGTCTCAGTTTAATTTTTTCCATGGGTCCTCCTACCATTGTCCATAAGCTTCTTGCAGCTTTTCCTTATAGGCTTGAATCCGTCTGAGGGACCCCGGCGATATATTAGGGGGCAGCCTGTCTAAATCAAAGTAAGCCTGACACTTGACCTCCAGATTTTTATTAGTCTCCATTTGATAATTATGACAGGTAAAGACTAAGATGGTATCTCCCTTGCCCTCATAAAAATTCTCATAGGTTCCAAAGTAAGTCAAGTCGCCTGACTTAAAGCCAACTTCCTCTCTAAGCTCTCTTCTTAAGCCCTCCTCATAGGACTCAAGGGCCTTGATTTTTCCACCAGGAATATACCAGCCTCCTGTATAAGAATGCTGGACTAAAAGGACCTGCTTGTCCTTAATTAAAATAGCACGGGCCCCCTTTGTCACCGGTTTTCTTATCTTCCACCACAAGCATCGGACCCTATGAAGGTATTTAATGAGCTTCATTGGCCCTCCTCATCTTATAAGCTTCTTCTATCAAGGGTATTTGATCTTGGGCCATGCCCTCAGGCCAGTCTCCCGGACTGAAAAAGCCATAGTCTAATATCTCTTCACAGGCCTTAAAGTCACCTGATAGGTAGTCAGCTTCAATGAAGATATTGATTCGGTTGGGCTTGGTCACATACTCTGTTTTAAGAACACCTAATAGCTTTATATCAAAGCCAGTTTCCTCATAGACCTCTCGTTTCAGGCCCTGGCCTGGATCTTCGTGTTCAATCCATCCACTGGCCACTCCCCAGGCTTGGTCCCTATAGGAGTGCTTGAGTAATAAAATTTGCCCTTGATCATTATAGATAAAACCAAGAACTGCTACCAAAAACTTGGCATTCCCCTTCCATACCAGCCACTGTCTTAGACCCCTGGGGAGGGGAAGCTTGGTCCATAATTTCACCACAAGCCCGCTAGGCATCACCTTCATAATTTTTGATAACATCCTTACTCCTTGTGTGATTTAAGTTCAGCCCCACCCCATTCTACTAGGGTAAAGCCCTGTCTATGGCCGGGTGTTAACACTTGCTCTTTTATGGTCTCATGAACCTCTAGTCCCTCAAAGACCATGAAAACTCTAATCATAGAGTCAGGTTCAGGCTTAATCGTCATAGGCACTAGGTCATGGTAGTCCTCTGTTAAAAACCTCATTTTTACGTAGGGATAGGCCTGCAAGTCTGGTAGCCAGTAGCTGATGAAATCATTGGCCTCTCTATAGTTTAACCCCATGTAATCCAATTTTTCCTCTAAAAAGTCAGTTAAGTCTTCTTTCTTTACCACAAAGCCTTCCTCTATGGCTTGGTCATAGGTCACAAGTCCCTCCCAGTAAAGATAATCATAAGACCGTTCTTCATACTCTAGTCTGCCATCAGGAAAGGCCATTACCTGCCATCCCTGGTCATAGGCTGGATAGGTTGTGGTCAGGATAACCCTTGGATCAATCACTAGGTCTACCATGAGTTGACTTTCAGGGTACAGGTAAATGACAGGCTTTTTACATAACACATCAAAGTCGGAAAACTCTATCTCCTGTAATTCATCATAAAAGGTATGAATTTGGTCATCCCTCAAGACATGATAGGTCAAGTTGCCCATTGGCTCGTTTATTTGTGGTGTATAGTAGGCAACCATCAGGTCTTCATAGATATAAAAATACTGGAATCCCTTGCTCATAGTAAGCCTTATTCTGAAATAGGATTGATCTTCATCTAACAAGTCTTCGACTTCATCATAGTCATAAAGGTCATAGGTCATGCCATTGACAAAATCTATGAAGTTATTAAATGTGGGATTCCATCCTATCTCCTTCCTATGGCCTGGATCAGAAAGACTCATCTCCTCTATATACTCTCTTGGAATCTGCAAGGCTTCTTTCTTTCGTGGTTCCTTTTCCTGACCACAGGCCACCAAGGTTAATAGGATCACTATAAGCAATAGTCTCTTCATCATTTCAAGTCGTCCTTTCTCTTCATCATTTCATAAGCTGCCTGGTAGTCTGGATGCAAGCACTTTAACAACTTATTGTCTATGTTGTAAGCTAAATAATACAAGACAGCCTGGTCCAAGGATTCCTTGAGTATCTCTTCCAAAGTTTCCCTGTAGTCCGCTTGGCCCTCCCGGTCCCATTCAACCTTGTCAGCTATAAATAGGAGTTTGTCTAGCCAGGTCGCTTGACGCCTTAGGGTGGTATGGCAGCCAATAGCCTCTAGGACTTCAATATCCCTAATTCCAAAAACATCCCTAGCCAAGATTTTTGACATCTTCTGGTGGAGTAAGATAGGATAATCCTCTTCCTCCTTACAAGTCTTCAAGCCATAGGACCTGCAGTAGGCCAGTCTCAGGTGACTGGGAACGGCTCCACCAATATCATGGAGAAGGGCTGCTGTCCTGGCCCTTGTGGGATCATAGCCCTTATCAAGGGCCAGAGCCTCAATGTAATCAGCCACACGCTTGGTATGGTCTAAACTTTTGGACATACCAGAAGCCTCCATCATGGCTTCAACAGATGCCAGCAAGCTATCCCCCTTATAGGTCCCAAAGGCTAAAAGGTCTTCTAAAACCTCTACATGTAACAAGCTCTCCCCTTGAAAGACAGCCTTGACCACCTGGGGCATTCTCAGAGACTGCCAAAAGTCAAACCCGTAACTGTCGTCAAAGTGATTGAGGATAATGGTCATGATATTACCATGGGTTCCCAGGGCAAGGGTCTTGTTCTCATAAGTCCTAAGCAAGTCTATTATGGTAGGAATAGCTCGCGCCTGGGCCATGTGTACAGATTCTCCTCCCTCCAGGTGAAAGTCCTTGTCTTTGAAAGTTTTTTCAATGGCCTCTACAAGCTGGGGCCAGTCCATCATGATACCTGGTGCTTTCATCCGTCTCTCCACCAACTCATCTTTTAAGGTAATGTCCAGGCCCTTGTCACTGGCCAGGTCCTCTAGGGTCTCATGGGCCCTCTTGTAAGAGCTGGATATAAGTCCATCCAGGGGCCGGTTATAAAAAAGGCCTACTAGGCCTCTAGCAGCCTCTTTCCCCCTAGAAGAGAGGGGCCTTTGACGCTCCTGTCCATCCACATAAGTGGAATGAGCATGTCTGATAAAATATAGTGTCGTTGGCATGTCTAGTCTCCAATCTAAGTCTTAATGGTCTCATAAGTCCAGTATAACCCATAATGATTCAGCCCCTGCCACTTCCTCAAAATAGTTACTATATTGTAATATTTTCCAATATTTATGTAAAAAAAGGATACATCCAGTATCCTAGGGGTCCCTTATTGACTTGGCCAGGCAAAGTCCTCAGGATCCAGGTCCAGGTAGCCCTGGACTATCTGATTATAAGCCTGGAGAGATAAATCGATAGCCTGGTTCATGTAGTCTTCCATCAAGCCTGGTGTTAAATGTATACAGTCTCCCTGGCCATGCAAAACAAAGTCCTCTCCAAGGTCCCTAATGAGGTCAAGGGCCTTATAGTCATAGGTCTTATAAAGACTTTCTCTCTGAAGTTTATCTGGTAAGACCACATCTGCCTTTAACTGGTACTTGTTGATGAAGTAATGGTTGAGCAGGCGGTAATCATTATGAATTTCCTCTACGATTTTCCTTGAATTCTCCTGGTTGACCTGTCTATGATTGATCATAAACTCCCTATAACACCCGTCTGCAATTAAGTGTAGAAGGTAGCCCATATACAAGTCATCCTGTAAAATATGATCCCTATAAGCCTGGTAGAAGGCCCTAAAGTCAATCATCTTATGTTTGTAGTCTTTACATGCCACCTTGAAATGACTGACTGAATGGTCATGGTCAGTCCTTAGGATAGCATCTGGTATCAGTTGCCCCAGTCTGAAACGGTTTTTGTTTTTTATGGTCAGATGATTTTCAAGTCGATATGTCATAGATAAGTGTATAATGCGTGATGCCATTTTTTACCTCCTTAGTGAGTTTTTATTATACCATATAATTAAAAGACGTGTCCCACCAAGGCGACACGTCTCTTAACTTATTCACTTCTTAAGGCTTCCACAGGATTTTTCTTAGCTGCTATACTTGCTGGTATAAAACCTGAAACCATGGTTAATAGGGTTGATACTAGGATTAAGACACCCGACTCAAGGGCCGATACTGAAACCAGGTTGGCCATGCCCAAAGAGCCTTCTAAGATACTACTAATTGGGTAAGACAGGAGAAGCGTTAAGCCGATACCCAAGGCACCTGAGAAGAAACCGATGATGGCTGTTTCTGCATAAAAAACGCTTTTTATATCCTTTTTACTTGCCCCAAGGGATCTGAGAACTCCGATTTCCTTTGTTCGCTCCAGTACAGATACATAAGTGATAATGCCAATCATAATAGCCGATACCACTAGAGAGATGGCAGCAAAGGCTACTAGGACCATTTCAATCATATCGATCATAGAGGTAATGGATGATGAAATTTGCTCAGACAAGTCTGTGTATTCTATTCGTTCCAGGTCTGATCGCCCTTGATTAAACTCATCCAAGTAAGTCTTAATGGCTGTTTTGGCATTGTAGTCTACGGGATAAATGTTAATGGCTACTGGACTGGTCAAGCCCCCTAACTGTCTCAAGGCATCTGACTGGCTGTAGAAGTCATTAAAGGGGCGACCTGTCAGCAGGTCATAATCAGAAGCCATCTGGTCCTTTACTACAGATGATTGGGTTGACTCTTCTAAGAGGTAGTCTGTTAAGTCTTGAGTATAGTAGAGGCCTGGTGCTATGACCTTGAAACCGTTTCCCAAGTCTTGGCCCTCTTGACCAGTCTTGGATTTGATAATACCAACAATTTCTACTGTGTAGCCACCCTCATAGGCTGCCTGCAAGTCAGCGGCCCTTTCATAGAAGTCTCCAGATTTGACATAAAGGTCCTGGTTCATGGCTATGACATAGGTTTGGCCAAGAACTTGACTGAAGTCCACCTGATCAGTCAGAGGAATGTCTAGGGCCTCCAAGAGCTTCTGATCCAGGCGGTAGTCATCTTCCAAGACCAAGACCAAGTCTCCCTTGTCCTCTGGTAGGTGTCCGGCTAATAGGTCATAGTCTTCTTGAATCATAGCTTGTGAGTTGGGCAACTCCTGCATGAGGCTATCCGTCCCAGTACTCATATCACCAGGACCATCATTGCCCTCACTCTGTGGTGCTTGTAAGAGACTCAAGCCTGAAGCTGTCTCCCTGATAACATTTAAGTTAATTGACCGTTCATATTGGATGGTCTCATATAAACTTGAGTCCATCTGGTCCAAGGCTTCCACGAGGTCCCCACCAATGATATTTTTATGAACAACGCCCTCTTGACCTGGATCATAGGGGATGATTGCCTGACTTGATTCTATGGGCCCCTCTTGAGAATCTTCGCCTGGGCCCATCTGAATGATAGTGGGTCTCTCAGAGATGGTGATGGGCATGGCAGACAATTGGTCTGTTTCCATGGCTGTAATCTCCTGACTCATACCATTGGATAAAGAGAGAACGAGAGAGACGCCAATGATACCAATGGAACCTGCTATAGCGGTAATCAAGGTCCGCTTATATTTGGTTCTTAAGTTGTTAAAGGAAAGCTTCAAGGCTGTTGTAACCTTCATCTTCGTTTTCTTAGCCTTGTACTGGCTGTCCTTAGAAGCAACCTGATGGGTCCGGGTATCCGCCTCCACATGGCCGTCCCTCAGAGAAATAATTCGACTGGAATACGTCTCTGCTAGTTCCCTGTTATGGGTCACCATAATCACAAGCTTGTCATTAGAAATCTCCTTTAAGAGGGTCATGATAGATTCTGAGGTTACTGAATCTAAAGCGCCTGTAGGTTCATCAGCTAAAATAATATCTGGGTCATTTGAAAGGGCCCTTGCAATAGCCACCCTTTGCTTTTGACCACCTGATAATTGGTTGGGTTTCTTGTAAATGTGATCTATAAGTCCCACTCTCTCAAGGGCCTTCTTGGCCTTGGCTTGACGGTCTTGCTTGCCCATACCACTTAGGGTCATAGACATTTCAACATTCTCTAAAACAGAAATATGACTGATCAAGTTGTAGGACTGGAAAACAAATCCAATACTATTGTTCCTATAAGCATCCCAGTCCTTAGACTTAAAGTCTTTGGTCGATCGACCATTGATGACCAAGTCTCCCTCAGTGTATTGGTCCAAGCCCCCAATAATATTGAGTAGGGTTGTCTTACCTGAACCCGAGGGCCCTAAAATAGATGTGAACTCGCCCAGGTTAAAGGACATATCAACACCTGCCAGGGCTTCTTGCTGGAAGTCCCCTGTTTTATATACTTTTTTCACCTTTTTTATCTTTAACATATCCATCTCCTATCTATTCTTGACTGGCCTTAGACAAGGCATCGTTTACAGCTTCCTTTAAGCCTGTGGTTGATATAGTAGCGCCTGAGACTGTATCCACCTCTAGGGATTGGTCAGCCAGTATGGCATCCTTGACCTGGATAACAGCCTGCTCGTAGTTCATACCATGGTTGGGACCTGTAGTCCCTGTACTAATTAATCGTATATCATGAATTTGCCCCTTCTTGACTTCAACTTCCACCTGGACCTTCATGCCCTTAAAGCCTTGTCCCTCTCCCTCATAGACACCATCAAGCAAGATTTTTTCTGTCATATCTATATAATCAATGGTCTGACTACTGGAAATTGAGTAGACATTAAAGGCCATTACACCTAAAAGTACGAGCAGAAGTCCTAGCTGGAGATTGGCTTTCTTAACCTTCTCAAACCCCTTGTTTTTTAGTTTAAGTAGGAGGTAGACAAGTGCAATCGCCGTATACAAGAGACGACTCATTGTTTCACCAACAAAGATCACATGGGCAAACATGAGGATATAGGCTGGATAGGCTGCCACGTGGAGCAGGCGCCAGTGCTTGACTGTCATCCGCTTTCTAATTCCTATAAAGGAAGTGATAAAGAGGGGAACCATAATTAGAAAGGACAGGATACCCTGCCACTCCAAATACTGAAACTCACCTATCAAATAAGTTAAAGCATGGGGCATCAAGAAAATAAAACCCAAAATGGAATACTCCTTCCTAAGGGCCAGGAGTTTCTTGTAGAGGGGAGACCCCTTCTTAAAGGCACTTTGGAACATAACAAGTATGAAGAAGGCCATACCAAGCTCCCCTGAGTTGGTGGGGAGGTGGAGATTTTGACTCATATAAGAGGCCAGGGACAAGGCCACTGCTAGGAGTCCGATCCATTTGAAATGTTTCTTTACAAACTTTGAAAACTTTAGGGCTATCAAGCCAAACAATAAAATCATAATAGGCATAAGTACCGTCCTTTCTTTCTATAAACCTATAATAACAGGCAAAAGAAAATACTTTTTTAGGTAAAATGAAAGAAAAATAGAAGAAAATACTTACATTTCTCTTAGAAAAAAAGTAGCTCCTTTACAAAAGGAACTACTCGTGAAATCAACTAAAGTAAATGATTAAATTGTATGACAACCTTAAAGTTATCCTTGTCTACTTTTACTTGAATGCTACCATCCATTCTCTCTACTAACTCATGGGCTATTGACAGGCCCAGACCTGAAGATCCCTCCTTCCGTTCCTGGTTACCCACATAAAGGCGGTCCAGCAAAAAGGCTTCTTGATTTCTAAGGTCCTCCTTGGTCTTATTGGTCACCTCAATAACCACCTGGTCCTGGACCCTCATGAGGTCAATGTGGATAGGCTCCTGGTCCAGGCCATGTTTTTCAGCATTAGATAAGAGGTTGTCCATTAGCCGGTGGAACTTGTCAACGTCAACCAGAGCCTGGTAAGAATCTGGTGAATAGTTGAGGCTGATGGACCGGGTCCGCATCTCAAGCATTTGTCGGATGATCAAGGATAGGTCTACCTTGACTAGGTCGTATGTCACATCATCACTGGTCAACTTGGTGTAGAGGAATAAATCATTAATCAGGTTCTCCAGTCTCAAGGCGTTCTTCTTAGCAACACCTGCATAGTCAACAACTTGAGCCTCTTGGCTATGACTCTCAATCAAGTCCACATAACCAATCATTGAGGTTAGGGGGGTTCTTAAATCATGGGATATGTTGGTTATAAGGGTTCTTTGATTCTGGTCAATCATCTTTTCATGTTCCGTTTTATCCTGTATTTCCTGCCCCATCTTGTTGATGCTATCAGCTAGCTTTGCCAGTTCATGATCTCCCCTAACAGGTACCCTATAAGCAAGATTTCCAGAAGCCATGGACTGGATGCCGCCCTCTAACTCCTTGATATAGACAATAATAGGCTTGATAAATTGTATCGATAAGATGAAGAAGAAAGATATACTAACGATCATAGACAAGAGGGTTCCAAAAAATCTCAAGGCCCCCCCACCACTAAGGGTGATCAAGGCGTATCCATCTTCCTTGCCGTCACTTATTTCATAAAGGATAGCATCCATATAAGTATAGTAGACCAGGCCACCCTTGGTTTTCCCCTGGATCAGGCTAAGGGGCTCCTCATCCTCACTATGGTCTTTGTGGCCCCTATCCAACATGAGACCGTAGAAGTAATCATAGGCAGCAGAATCCCCGATCAAGACATCAATGTCTCGCCTACCATGGACCTTGCGGTCAGCCTCATAGAAGGTCATGCCCTTGTCTAACATTTCCTCTTGTGTATCATCTGCAAGGGCATTAACACTCGACAAGAGAAACTTATTATTAGTAATATCCGTCTGTATATTCAGGTCACTGGAGAAAATAAGTTCCTGGCCCAGGTTCACCAGACCAGCAAAAATGAAGACGCTAAGAATCAGGGCGGCTAACATTCTAAGGACCAGGGTCCCATAGAGTTTCTTTCGCATCTTCTTAATCCACACGGTAGCCCACCCCCCAAACGGTAATAATATACCGCGGCTTTGAAATATCATCTTCTATCTTTTCCCTGAGATTTCTAATATGGACGGATACCGTACTCTCAGCATTAAGGATGCTGGATTCTCCCCATACGTGTTCATATATTTGCTCTAGGCTGTAAACACAGCCTCTATTTCTCACAAACAAGGATAGGATCGCAAACTCCTTCTTGGTCAGTTTGATGGCTTGACCCGCCTTGGTCACTTGGTGACCTTCTATGTTAATAGCCAGGTCTCCTACCTGTATTTCATTGGAAGAGGGAGCCTTGGGACCTGTATAGTCCTTGTAGCGTCTCAAATTAGCCTTAACCCTGGCCACCAAATCAATAGGGTTAAAGGGTTTGACGATGTAATCATCTGCTCCAAAGGAAAAGGCTGTCAGCTTGTCACTATCTTCTCCCTTGGCAGTTAAAAATAAAATGGGCATCTGGTATCTCTCCCTTATTTTTAAGCAGGCCTGAACCCCATCTAGTTTGGGCATCATAACATCCATTAAAATCAAATCTATACTTTCGTCTGCAAGTTCAACTGCTTCTTGGCCATTCTCAGCCTCCAAGAGGGTATAATTCTCATTGGTTAAGTATATTTTCACAAGATTACGAATATCCTTCTCATCATCAACAATAAGTATCTTCATACGATCCTCCTCTCCTATCTTATACCCAGTTTACCATGTAAAATGAAACAAGAAATGCGTCTTTGACGCTTCCATTCTACCTCTAAGTACAATGGCATCTAGACTATAAATAGTCTCTTAGGATTTTCTCGGAACCCCTTAACCCTCACTTGATCTACAAGCCTAGGTATTTGATTGTCTTTTAAGTACTTCCTCAGAATGTTTAAACTACCATTTATATCTGCATTGATGTAACCATACTTTGTTGTAAATAATCCTCTTGATAGCCTCCTTGAAACGTCGTAACAGTCTTTATTTACCTCTTCTAGGTCTAGCGAGGATACACCTGATGTATAGGATTCATTTACAAGTACAAAACCAATACCTTCTAGTTTACACTTGTACCTGATTTGTTGAATCAACCTACTGTGTGGTATAGATACAAAGTACTTCATCCTATTTTTGTTCTTGATGTACTTAAAATCTCCAACAACAAGAGTTTGTACACCTTTTTCTATGGCTAAGTCTACAATTGTCCTGCTAGCCTTATGAATATAATAATCTACAAAACCTGCCCGCTTCCTCATGAGTTTCTTTATCTTCTTTGTCAGCCGGAAGTCTTTACTCCCCCTTGTTTTCATCTCTTTACTGTAGGCAGTAGAAATAATCTTGTTGTAATAACTTAACTTTGACTTCAGTCCCTTACCATCAATTAAATATTGGCTACAGCTATTTAAATATGTGATGGCCGCTAAATTGTTAACACCTAAGTCGATGGACATATAATCACCCCAGGTTCTTGCTTCTTTTTCATCAAACTCATACACAAAGCGACATTCATACACTCGACCAATAGCCTTTAAGGTTATCATCTTGAATCGCTTGTCCGATAAGAAGTGATCAACCTGTTTAGGTAGGTCAATTACAATCTCTTTCACTTTCTTATCGGCCTTCATCTGCTTGCCTAAAGATAAGAGGACTTGTCCATTTCTATGCCTGATGCCA
>Ga0209379_10000173_pt1 | contig 73523 bp, 103 predicted proteins | sample tdDd001_FD_187124 | JGI IMG/M metagenome (GOLD analysis project Ga0209379, IMG submission 187124) | Marine sediment microbial communities from the Atlantic coast under amendment with organic carbon and nitrate - tdDd00.1 (SPAdes)... | ecosystem: Environmental > Aquatic > Marine > Coastal >...
GTTCAAACGAACGGCTGGCTGATTCATTTGCCTGCTTGACTCTTTGAGCGGCTGATACGGCACCGGTATCGTCAACCTTTACATCAAAAGCGATATCGTTAGCCATTATCTAAACCCTTTTCAAACTCTTCTAACTTTTTAGCCATTCTGCCAAGCTGTTTTTTCTCGAACATGCCAGCCATTTCTGGCGGCCTGTTCATGGCAATGTAAGTAAAAATATCTTTAGGCGAACACTGCCAGTACTCGTTAGGCTTCATACCATAGGCGACGCACTCACGCAGCAGATTAGGCCATAAGTCACTGAGGTCTACTGCGCTTGTGTCTTTCCCTCGTCTGACTGCTCACCTTCCCACGTTGGACAAAGGGCTGTCAGAATGTCGCTAAATGCACTTGTCACCTTGGCTGTATTATCCAAGCTGTTGAGCGTATCCCAAATATCCATGGGGTCGACATCAACGCCGCCTTTAGCCAAGATAAGACTAACCAGCTTAGAGCCTTTGGCGTAGTCAGGAATCTCACCTTTAAAGATATCGCGAGCCAATAAAAAAGGGCTACCCATTTCGTCGGTGATGTCCTGCGCTAAATCAATAGTCACAGGAACCTCGACTTTATTCTCACCCCAAGTCAGCTTGATTTTGCGATAGCTCATATTAAGCCACCGGGTCGGTAAATGTAGCCGCGCCAGTAGATGACATTGAAAGACTGAACTGCATCAATTCACCAACTGAGCCTGAATCTTCAAAGCTGTCTAAGAAGAAATCGCCGCTAATCACTGAGCCGCTTGTTCCTGCGTCGTCAGCAGTACAGGTGAGCACTACAGCGTAAGCCTGTGAGCCTGTTTGCATGGCTGACTTTAGCAGTGAGTTGTTTCGTGTTACACCGCTGCCGGTGAAAGAGATAGATTTCTGAGTCGGCGTTGCATGAGCGTCTGCCCATTCGCCTGAAGTGTCGCCTGAAGTGTCGCCGCGTGAATTTGAGATTGACAGCGATTGTTCCACTAAAACAACGGCAGTACCGCCAATCGTTCCGGTCCACTCGCGTTTGTGAATACCTGCACCTACTGACATGGTTTAATCCTCATGGTTGATTTATAGTCATTCTAACTGGTCAAACCACTAGACGCAATATTTATGGTATTGTGGGGTTTTTGGGAGGGAAACATGAGCGGAACATTTACATTGGTGTCGGAGCAATTACCGCCTGAGCATGTGCCATTAATTGGCATCTCATTGGGGCCAAAACTTCACACAGTAATATTTGATGGGTGCAGGTTTATCGACAGAGCTAGCGGTAATGAGTTTGCCCTAGGCTGCATTATTGCTTGGTATGATATGAGCAAGCACGAAAAAAGCGACTGGCCTATTGTCGCTGGAAGTTTGCACGTTTGCGTAAACGCGCTTTTCTCAGCATTGGCTAACACTCAACATTCACAGAAAACCTAACCATCCAACGGCCTGAGCCTGTTCGCATGGGTCGGCCAACTGATTCGGCGGTGTTGACTACTTTCATGGTGCCGCTATCATACGACAGGTTGTTAAATAGGTACGTTTGGCAACTTGTCGCATCATTTACCAGAGTCAGCCAATCATCGGGTAATTCTGACACGTCACTAAACAGCGTCACTTGAATCAGGTAACGGGCGGTATCTGTGTTTGACTCTCTGCCGGTAGCGTTAACCAAACAGATTGATACGCTATCATTAGTAAACGGCAAAGCTGAATCATCCCAAAAAATAGCGTGATGATAGCCAGTAAGCACATTGTCTATTAGTGCAGTGCGGACAACTTCCGCTGGTAACGTGCTTGCGCTCATTTGCTCATTTCCTCTCTAAATACTTCGTTTAGGTTGATGCTTTGCAATCCGTGTTCAATCCAGCGTGATTTTGCGTTAGGGTTTGTTAGTGCGCCACGCTTACCGGATGCGTCAGGGCCACGCGGAGACCAGTTATCATTGTAGTACAGCCAACCGGCATACGCTGTCGTGTGGTCGCCGCCATAGCTTAATGTGACAGACCATACACCACCCTCTCGAACAGGTGTGGTCACTTCCTTAGACTGCATCAAGTCGCCCGTATCCATCGGCACAAAGTAGTCAGAAGCTGTGCCAAGTTTCCACGCAGTCATGTAGCAGGCATCTTTAGCCTTAACCTGTAGCTCTTTGGTCCACGCATCCAGCTTGTTGTTAGCGTCCGTGTATGACTTACCTGGTTTGAATGGCATTAGCCGGTCAACAACACATAATCTTTGCCGCCAACTAAAGGTGTAGCGGTTTCCACCTTAACAATCTTCTCAGCGCCTGACACCGGCGTTAAGTCTGCATGTTCGCCCACTGCAATCATATCGCCCTTCTGTGCACTGGCGTATTTGGTCACATAGGTTGTATTGGGCTGAAACTCTTCCTGTTCGTCATCACGGCGAATAGCGCCACCATCCTTAAACCTAGCGTCAAACGTAACAGGCGCATCCCAGCCGCCACCGTATGGGCTTGACGACGTGTCAACAGTGGACTTGCGCCAAATGGTGACAGTCTCTTGTGGGAATTGGCCGATAATTGTGCTCATCCGCGTTGCACCTGTAAAGGATACGCACCACCCTGACCAATAGCCGTTAACACACAGACTCCCGCGTCCATACCTTGAAGCAAATCAAGATATTGATTACCGGAGCCTTTGCTTGTGTCGAATGATACCGAGTCACCGGTAAAGCTAGACTGGCTGGAAAGTTGCCCGCCTGACTGCTGCACAATCATCGCCGCAGCGCCATACATCTTAGCTAATTTAGCTTGTGCGTCACTGTAGCCGCCTGTCGTGATACATGCGTCCGCTTCGTCCACCACATCAATAATCATTTGAATTGACGCATCTGACAGGCTGTTAGGCACAAAATCCCGAACCTCTGAAACTGTTATCGTAGCCATTGTATTTTCACTCTACCGTTACGCACGTAGCGTACTGTTGTTATGCCCTGGTTACGCAGATATTCGCGCAACGCTTCCCCTTTAGGTTAATTCAACTTTCTGCATATCGGACTATCAAAATAGACTGTAACATCCGTAGCACCCGTATGAGTGCGCAAAACAAACTGTGGTTGAATAGTGGTTTCGCCCCCTGATAGTGTGGAGACTACCATAGATGTTAGTATTCCTGTTATTTCCTGCCCCGCTGGTATTTCATCGGTGTAGTGATCCTCGTTAACTGTCTCGAAAATGTCGTTACCAATTTTCACAGTTACATTTGACAGCCCACTGTGACCAGCCACAACTTTAAATCTGCAAAATGCCACATAAACATCGCCAGACACACCAGTAATTGATATGTCCTGCCTCATGTTTGTAACCTGCGTTTGCGAGCCAACATTACCGGATATAGTCACCGCCTGAGACTCTGTGCCATCACCGAAAGCATTAGAAACCTTTGACACTGTTACAGTAGCCCCTGAAACGTTACTGCCAACCGTCCAACTGTCCGCAACATTACCGCTAGTAGAGCCGCCGTCTGTTCCGGATGTTCCGGTTAATTGCGGATTAACAAAAAGATTATCGGATATTAGACCTTGCTGGTCGTTGGCGTTCTTGGCCGCTTTCAGGATTGCAGCACCTTGAGCAGAGCCTAAAACAACCGCACCCCACAAACTTAAATGAGTCCCGTCTGTGGTTGTGTCGTCATCCGCTGTAAAGTTTTCACCTGACTCAACATCAATGATTACCCCGTCAATATCCAGTCCGCGCAAAGCTGCATTGTATGAACCCCTTAACGCCTTTTGCTCATCGGTCCATGGAAATGTTGCTGAGTCTGACTTCTCAGGCACGCCGTGGATAACCACAACGACTGCGCCGTAGTAAAATAAATTTCTTACAATCTCTTTAATATTTGAAATGTATTGCTCAACAGTTTCATTGGCGCTTACATCGTTTGTCCCAGCCTGCAAAGACACAACATCAGCAATGTTTGCGCCTATGGTAGTTATTCTCGCCAATATGTCAGAGGTTGTATCGCCGCCAACGCCCTGATTATACCCATCTAGAAACCTTAACTTAGCGCCTACAGCGAGCTGAACGCCGTAGATTCTACTGAATGCCGCCGTGCTTGTTTCGCCCTCAGTGATAGAGTCCCCGACAAACATAATTGAACTGCCTGCATCCACCGCATTTACTGAGCCTCTGGTTACAGCGTTGCTAAAACTGGTAAAGGATAGGCCGCCCGTGCTAACAACACTCGCCACACCCCCAACCAACTGCACCTCGTATGGGCCGTCGGAGGCTTGGACTTTGATAGACTCGTCAGCGTCGAATGAATAATTCTTACCAGCGAAATAGCCCGATGCAGTAACATCTGCGATAGTGTCAGCGGTAAAATACTGATAGGTTCTGTCTGCCAGCTTAACCAAGCAATCACCATCTGAGCTAACGATAGCCACAAAGCTATTATTAGGACATAGGCAGTTAATTGTCGCGTTACCAGGATTATTAAGCGTTACCGATGACAGGTCAAAATAACCAGCCTGTGACACGGTGTAGCGGTCATCGTCGGTTACGTATTTGAAATTATTGCCGGTTGTGGAGCGCGGCATTTGCTCTAGGTTTTTCAGATTAAAGGCCATTACTGCCGCTCCTCCCATTCGAGTTGATAAAGAAATTCACTATCTGTCGTGCCGTTGATATTCGTAAACACCAGCAAGAAAGTATTCCCAGCCGCCACGCCTGACGCATTACCGCTTGCTGTGTAGCTTGAAGCCGCCCGACTACCGCCGCCCGATGTTGGCACAAGGTAGGACGTGCCTGTGCGCTTGGGTGCAGTTGTGCTGAATGCGGTTGCAATGCGTTTCTCAATCGTCACACCGCTTGTAGGGTGCGAATCCAAACCGCTAACAGATAGGTCGTTGTTAATCGGTGAAAGTTTGGTGCTTGTTACATCTGCCCACGAGCCGCCACTGATAGCCTCACTGCCGGTGAACGGGTAAACAATGTATTTGCGCCCACCAGCCCAGCCATTAATCAGGCGCAACTGTAGTTTTAGCGGGTAAACAGTTGTAAACCGATAGATGAGAATATCAGTATCAGCAATCGCATCTGCGCCGCTACAGTCGTCAAAGAACTTGAACTGTAAGTTAGCCTCAAAGCTTGATTGCTGATTATCTACAGCAAAGCGCGCAGTGTTTTTGTTTTGCGTGGTCAGCAGAAAGTCTGCCCACGCATTGGGAATCAATCTATTCAGAATCGCCATTGTTCGCCACCTTCTTACGTCTCGTGCGCTTAGGCTTTGGTGCTTCTTCTGCCTCTTTAGGATTGAATTTAGCGTCGATGATTTTGTAACCCTGAGCACGTAACTCTTTCTTGCGTTCAGGCGTTACAGGGTGAGGCTCGTAAATGACTTTCATAGCTGTCTCACTGGTTAGACCACTTGTTACGTACAGTTTACTATAATGGCTAGAGTTTAGGCAAATTTGGAGATTAACAATGATTGGAAAGGACGTGACTGTGACGATTGGCGACAAGGAGCTTGATTTTAATTTAAGCTCAGAGGTTATAGAGCCTATTGAATTTGAGTCGCAAGTAGCACAAGTAGGAAAGGGCTTCTCTTTTAACGCTGAAAGCACCGTCGAATTTTCTGGTAGCGCTGAGTTTTCTGGAGTTGTAACCTATGATGACGGCATGGTAATGAAATTAAAAGGAATGAAAAGCACCGGCCCAAATCATTATTTTTCTTACAACTTCAAATGCGGGAGCATTTCAGTTAAGCGATACATGAAAACCAAATCAAAGCAGCCGCGAACGATTGCTGTTTGGCGTGAAATTTAATTAGGCAAATTTGGAGAAGGGAATGGAAAAGAAGAGAAAAATGTTCAAAAAGAAAAAAATAAACATAAAGGTCGCCGAAGCTCAATCGCGCTACTTTTTTGCATTTGCTGTCGCTGACGCGATGTTCAAAAGCGAAGTATGTGCAGAGGCCGTTGCTCAAGGGGCGTTTTTTAGAACACTAGGCTACAAAGTGAGGGTTAAGTGATGTTTACATACATAGCAGTAAACGGCGCGGTAGTCGAAAATAATTACGGTGGCGGTTATGGCGGTGAGTGGATAAGCCCAATCGGCGGGAGGGGCGGCTCGTCCAACTTCGATGATGGGCAAAATCTTAACGGGGGATCGTGGAAGGCAATAGATGTTCCGTACTGGGAAAGGCGCGTCAAGCAGATTGGTAAGGGCAAGCGGCACTATTTTGCCCTTAATGGCTGGTGGCATTACATTGAGATTGATGACGCTCTACCGCCGCTAGTTAGTTGGTACATTGGGAGGGTAAGTGATGATTAAATTAAACGCTATAGCAGCCATTGAACAATTCGAGAAATTCTGCGCTAGAGGTAGAGGTCACCTTGTAACAATAAAGAGGCCTGATGGAGAAAGTATCTGCCATCGCACTAATATTTTTATTATGACATTGAGTTGCAATTACAAAGGGAAGTATTCCGATGGCTCAATTTTTGGAAGGGTTGAATTTAATGCAGACTCAGAAAAGGGTGAAATAAATAAAATATTGCACGAAACATTCTCTGACATGAATAAAAGGATGAATGAATTTGACACGCCTGAAAAGAAGGATGTGTTCACATAACAAAAAGCCCCGCATAAGCAGGGCTTCTTTATCTTAACTAACCTTATGACTGGTCGCCAACAGTAAGCACCCCAGCAGTATGCTTGATGTCTGTTGCGACTTTATCCCAGTTAGTGCCGGTTGCAATTTCCGCATCGGTCGGAGATTTGCCGCCGTTGGTTTCATCCCACGCATAGCCCTTCAAGCCAAGACCAAACGTGTAATCAACCTGCATTGTAGTTTCAATGCGCTGGTTGCCGTTAGTGGTCTCGATGTTGCTGATTACGTCGCCTGCATCATGAACTACTGCCGCACCTTCAACCAGTGAAAGCACTTTGTAGTCAGTGGTCGATACAGTCAGTGCTGGCGCATCGGTAACAACAACCATCTTGCCTAAGATATCCACAACGCGCACGTTTTGCGCTTGGAACAGCTGAGGCGTGTTAGTCAGGTTCTGACCAACCAAGTTGTGGTAAGTCGCACCATTCATAATCTGACAAACCAGATTGCCTGAGTGGTCACCAAACAGCGCATGAGCAGCGTTCATTGCTGAGTAGGTGACAGGGGCGGTCGCTGAAACGTCATTGGTAGCCGATGCCTGATTCTCGATAGCTGCAACCAGTGCCGCAATAGCGGTGTTTAACTGGTCTTGCATCATAGCTTCAGCAAAGTTACGGCTGGCAACTTCGATACCGCGTGCGGTAGGTTGGCGCAACCAAGTAAGCTGTGAAGGCTCATAACGAATCGGGCCAAAGCCGCCAGCGATTTTAACGCTTGAGTGCTTCAACTGAGTCAGGTCAGTCGCAGACGCAGAAGAGTTAGACGCGTAACGGTCAACACGACGCTGCGCAGAGTGAATAGCCGCAAAGAATGATTCTTGCAGGAAGTCACCGTCGAAACCTTCTGTAGTCAAACGGATTGCACCGGCAGACGCTTGGTTAAACTTATCAACCATCTGTGCCAGAGTTTCAATTGTGGCAGGCATGATATATTCGTTAAATACCTGCATATCTGATAAAGCCATAAATCACCTCAATTTGGTAAGTTAAATTTACTTGCAAAATAGGCAGCGCGACTATTCTTGTCGCCGCCAATGTCGGCCTTTGAGGTGGCACGGCCCCCGTTACCTGGCCCATTTAAAAGCCCGCCGCCGGTTGTAACGACAGTGGTTTTTAGTAATGGTGCAAAGCTGGCATCCTGTTTGATTTCCGCTTTGAACTCTTCCAAACTCAATGATGTGGCACGGCCTTCATCATCAAGAAAAACTACTTTTCCGGTTTCCGCGTTAACGTCAATCCGGTCGGAGATAAGGCGCTTAAACGCTCTACCGCCTGTGTCTGTTGCCAATTCTGCCGCGAGGTCAGAAACTAACTCATTTCGTTTACCGGCTTTAATCTGGCCGGTCAATTCGTCGAGCTTTCCTGTTAACTCATTAATCCGCGATTCGCTGCGGGATTTAAGGTCGTCAATCTGCTCTTGATACTGCTTTTCGATTTCGGCAGCATCACCTTTTGTTCTTGCCTTCTCCATAGCTTCCGCTTTAGCCTTTTCGATAGCTTCCAGCTTCTGCGCTTCAAACTCACTTAATTGAGTCTGCGCTTGCTTCCACTTGCTGTCTAAATCGTTCGCGGTCTGCTTAACTTTCAGCATACCCTTATGGCTAAAACCTTCACCGTCCTCCACATATTGCTCTTTTGCGAAATCCGGTAATTCCTCGTATTGCTCTTTGGTTAGTTCTGACATTGGCACGGCCTATGTTTCTTGAGGCTCCACGGGAGTCTCTTCTTCTGGGATATTTTGTACCGATTGGTTTACGTTGTCAACTGGTCGGGCCACCGGTGCGTCTGCGGCTTCCATTTCCAATTCTTCAACGATTACGTCTATCTCTTCGCTAGTCCACCCACCTTTCTCAAGTTGGCGCATGAATTCTTTCTGGCTGATTTCGCGGTCAATGCGCAATTCACGCAACACGCGAACCTCATCGACAGTCAGTCGTGGCGTCGCAAAGTCGCGAGGCAAGTCAATGGATACTTCGCCACTACTGCCTTCAAACACCATGCAATATTCGATGACGCGAATAAATGCACTTTCGATACTGGTCGCCAATGATTCAAGCATAGCATTCTGGTCGCTGGCATTAATGTCTGCCTCAGTCGCTGTCATGGTGTCAACGTCAGACTTAACTGCCCCACCCATCTCTGATATTTCTTTTTTGTTGTGCTCGAAATACCACTGGAAATCCGACATTTCAGCCGAAGCACTTTTAACGTCTACTGTCACGCCATCGGGGAGATTGTTTACTGAACCTGGACCTGTGGCGACGTATGCACGGCCATTGTTTGACTGCTTAAATAACTCAGCATCGCCCTCTTTCCACCCTTCAGTGTAGGTGGTAGGCGCTAAGTTACGCTGAGTCTCTTTGTAAGCAGCAGACACGCGATAGCGGTGCAAGGTCTTTAAGCAGACAGGGTAAATGTAGCCCATGCCGCACGGCAGCTTATGGTCCTTGATTTTCTCAAGTGACACGAATTCAGCAGGGATATACTTTAATGGTGCGCCACCAACCATCACATAGGAGCGTTCACCCTTCTGCTGTTTCTTGTTGCTGTTGTAAATGATTTTCTGCTGGTAGTAATTGCCTTCGTCATCGAGCGCCAGGATCAAGTAAGATTCAATGTCGTCATGACTCATTGTCTCTTCGTCGAATTCCGTGCCGCGCTCAAGCAATGCGAGAAACGCCAACTGCGTCACGCCGTTACGCTTGCCGAATGCCCAGTTAACCACGTTCTTTCGCGAGTAGACTTTAATCTTTGCGCGAGGGTTCGCTGCGTCTGATTGCTCTTTGCTAACGTCGGTTAGGTCAACATCACCCAATCCGTTATAGTCAGCAGCCACGACACACCAGTTATCAACCAGTGAATCCGATGCGGCGACCTCCATCAACTCGTAAATCGAACAGCCGTTGCCGTCAGCATCTTCTTCAAGGTAATCAAGCGGAATGTCTGTTGCCGTATCATCTATGCGCATCTTGCCAAGCAGTGAGCGTAGTGTCTTGGCTGGGTAATCATCAAATTCAGCGCCAGCGATAAATTCACGATAGCGGATAATCGCGTCATCTGTATCAGTGTCAACCTGTGACGGGTGCGGTAGGTAGGTGTAAGTCATGGACTTAACCCTGTCCTCACCTTGCAAACAATCCTCAGCAACTGACATTTGGAGCGCTGCGAATGGATAGTCTGGGTGAGATTCAATGCTCACCACTACCTTTGTTCTAATGCCATTGCTGATAATGTACATAATTAACCTTTACCTGTTTTGCTCCAATTTTAGCCACTGGTCTAACCACTTACAAGCCCAATCGCTTAAATACTGTCGATTCCTCTTGCTCAAGCTCGTTTAATGTGATTGTGCGGCCTGTCATATCGGTGAATTTGGATAGCGATAATTTGCCATCGAGAAACAGTTTGGCCCTTGTGGTACCAAGCGATGATTCAACAAACCATCTAGGCTGTCTGCGTAACCATGCCTCGTGACTGGTGTCACTTCTAACCGTTGTCGGGTCGAATGCGTCTTTGTCACGCTTGCCTCTGTACTTTGGCTTACCATCCGTGCTGGCTTCTTTCTTCTCGAATGCTTCTTTTGCTGCCGGTCCTGATTTGCCGCCTATGGCAACCTGTTGGCCGGTTAACTCGAATCCTTCTGGACCGTAGATTAGTGTTGAGCGGCAGTTTGGGTGCAACGGAGGAATCGGTAACTTCGGGTCGTCAGCCTTAAATCGTTTCTTTGAGTTAGTCCGACAAATTAAACTAGTCCTGTTATCCCACACGGCGACAAATATCGCCTCCTGATAGTATTTAGGATGCGCAGATACGTTAGCCCGCCTTGCCTGCTGTACGTAATGCGTGAAAGCTGTTCTGGCCAATGACTCAGCGCGGGTTTTCAGTGTACCGTCAAACTCAGCACGTATATTCTTTAGCACCTGGTTGACTGTCTCGGCGCGTGAATAGCCCTGTCGAACCATTGACATAATGCGTTGATTTCTTCCAGCGTTATTGCCAGTAATGAATTCATCCCAGAAACCAGCCTGCTTTGACTGCTCCATGACAATCATTTGCTCACCGATGAACGATAGAATCTCATTCTTTGCCGGTGGCGTTAGCTCAGTGTTGCGCAGCATGTAACGCACCTCATACAATGCCGCCTCTTGCATATCCTTGGTGTAATCTGCCCAGCCTGAATTCAACTCGATAATGCGTTGTATGCGCTTCTCGATAGTCTCAAGCTGCTTTGGTGTGCGTGGCAAGCCGCCGTCGATGATGAGCAGCCTGATTAGCCGGTACGTTTCCTCTAACCCTGGATAAACAGACGCGTTGATATACCCTGAATTTAACCTATCAAGGTATACCTCGTGCATTAATTGTGCGTCTAGGTTTATTGTGATTGTCATTAAAGCCCGTAATGAGTCAGGTTGAACATCTGCGCCTGAGCGATATTAATATCTACATCAAATGTGCCAGCGTCAGCGCTGATTGCAAATCGCAAGCTTGAGACACCTTCAGGAACTTCAAGCTCAACACTAAGTGTTGTTGCGTCTACGCTTACCGCTGCCTGTCTCATCATGTATACGCGGTCAACTGAATTGACGGTAACATCGTATTGCACAAAAACACTAAGCTCACACGAGCCGCTGTTTATGGTATTACTAAACCGCATCACACACAGGTATGTGTCGCCCTCGGTAACGTTCCAACGGCTAGAGTTAATAAATAACTGGCTATTAACCCAGTTAACTTGCCATGTGTTACCTATTCCAAGCGACGTTTCTGCCAGTGACTGAGTATTTTGATTTCCGTTAGTGGCCCAATTATTCGGCAGCCCTGCGCCGTATGTTCCAGTTGTAAAGCACCCATTCGGATTCAATATAACACTGTCAATTGTGTAATCGTCTATCCTTGGTAGTGGCGTATAGTACCTATTATTTAGGTAGTCATCTGCCAATTTGTAACCGGCTGTTTGTTCTGCTGCTGGGTCTGGATGGGTTCCATCCGATGATGCGCCACTAACCCATGCGCCGGTCGATGGGTCGGTTAACTCGTCCCATATGCCGAAGCACTTAATTCCTTTCTTCCTAGCTGTTACATAGTCGTATAAGTTAGCCTCAAAAACATACTCGCTACGTGCAGCTGTATCATGCGGAGGAGCCATAATCATAAGAGGCTCTGAACCTATACCGGAAACATAATCCAAACATGTAGCAATGTTATCCCTATGCTCTATAAGCGTAACGCCTGCCGCATAATCATTGGTCGCCTCCATAACAGTTACGAGCGTGCCGTCTATATCGGACAGCCTTGCAATCATCTGGTTTGTGTTATTACCTCCAACGCCAGCATTAGTTTTAAAAACCACTGCGCCGCCACTGTTTCTAGCGAACCATGTGCCAAAATTATTGATAGCCTCACTGATTGAGTTGCCAAACACGCATAGCTGTTCCTGCCCACTGTTCAGTTTTGTTCTGACCAAACTAGCAACCCCGCCACTCGACTTAACTTCGTATTCGCCGTCTGCGGCCTGAACCTTGATAGAATCAATTGACGTAAATGAAACGCCTTTGCCCGAGAAATAACCAGAAGCCGTTACAGTTGCGATTGAATCAGGCGTTGAGTAATTCCAGATTCTAGGCGTTGCGTTATCGCACTTAGCCATTGCGGTAAGGATATCGCCGTCAGTGGTGATATATGCCAAGACGCTGCCGTTAGAGCAAACGCAATTGACAGTCGATAATTCTGAACTGAAAGTGTAGCCGGTGAAATAGGTGTGTTGTGATACTTCTTCGACAGTGTCGTCTGTTACGTATCTAAATTTAACCGCCGAGATTCTGTCAACGTTCAATGCCTGGAATGCCATGGTAAAATTCCTCTTATGCTATTGGTTAAGTTTAAAGCAATTGTCATGGCAAGTAAATTAACCAAACCTCGGTGCGGCTGCTGGTTTTCTGTGCGTCATCAAATGCTCGCAAGCGTAACGCAGTGAATCAATAAAATGGTTAAACTCATCTACCGGCTTGTTAATCACTTTGCCGTCCTTATCGACCTGCCAGCAGTAGTTATTAAACTCTACCATAAATTCAACCAAATGCGCATTGACGATTATTTCAAACTCACTGAGGAAGTCTATGCCAGCGTTAATGGAGTCTTTTCCTTTCATTGCGCCACGAATGCGGATGCCTTTAGCATCAAGGTAATCGATTGACTTAGGCTCTGAGCTATCAGCCGTCGTCATGTGGCGGTGACAGTTCATTTCCTTCATCTTGCTGGCAATGGCCGAATTCTGCATACCTTTCTCGTAGAAACCGTCGTACACGTAAATTTTCTTACCCTTGACATCAATGTAAGTCTGGTTAAATGCTGACGGGTCGTTAGTGTAACCAAAGTCAAGGCCTTGGACACAGTCAAGCCCTTTAACCTCAGATTCTTTAATCAGGCGAGCCGTGGCGTTATTAAACACAAGCCCTTCTGCTGTACCCCAATTGCCAAGCGCATATATGTTGTAATAGCGCGGATTGGTCTTTTTCTTGTTCTCCATAACCATCTTGTATTCATCGTCAATGAATGCGTTATCAAGATATGTCGTGTGAAGTGTGAAAACGCCATCTATTGGGTCATCGAAGAATACGCGCTTAATCCAGTGCTGCTCGCTGATAGGATTAAACGTCAGAATAATTTGCTTGATGTATTTAGTTTCGCCACGCAAACGCAAGTCAAGCTGCTCGAAGTCCTCTTGCGTTAGCTCCGTGGCCTCTTCGCACCATATGCCGGTAACGCCTTCGATTGACTTTAGTTTTTCAACGTCGTCTAGGCCGCTGAACATTATCTGCGAGCCGTTCTTTTTGTAGGTAATGGTTTTATCAGTCAGGTTTACGTCAAACTCTTCTGACAAACCCCATCGGCTTATGATGTTGCGTATGAGCGTAAACACAGACCGTTTTATGGTTCGGTCAACTTTACGTATTACGAGAAAGTTATGCTTGCAGTCTGATTCTTTGAGAAGGCGATAAACGATTTTGCGTGCGACGATATGTGATTTGCCTGACCCTGCGCCACCCCATAGGATTTGGTAGCGCGACTGGTCAGTGAATGCCGGTACAAACTTAGGTGACTTCTCCTTTACGTGCTTCCTGAATTTGGCTAGGTCTATTACCACTCATTTTCACCACTATCTATCACGCGTTCGGTTACTTCTTTCTTGTCCGCTAACCCTAAATCACGTGCAATAATATTCGGATTAAGCAGGTCTGCCGATGCGCCCTCAAACTTCTGAGCGCGGATAATTGACTCTACACGCGTTACGACGTCAGAAAAATCTTCGTCCTTACGCCATGAAAACCACGTCTGTTCGGTTATATCAAGAAATATACAAAGCCCCCCAATGGTCATTGCTCGCATCTTTGCCATTGGCTCATGTGAAGCTACACCTTGGAAGAATGAAACCTTATCCTCGTATAACGGGTTTTCTTCTACCCACTGGAAATATTCTTGGCAAGCTTCCCATAAAGCTTCATGACTAGCGAACAGCTTGTCTCTACCGTGCTTTGTACGTGCTTTCCAGAATTGGTTTCCTTTCGGGGCTGGCATATCAATCACCGTTAATTAATCAGTCTTAAATATACCACATGATAGGATAAAAAAAAGCCCTGCGGATAACAGGGCAACTGGAGGGGAAGAAACAAAATGATTTAATCACTCACACCATAGCGGGTTAGTTGTGTGGTGTCAATCATTAACCACTAGCGGCTGATAACTAACACCTACCGGTAACTGCATAAAATCCAGCTCGTATTCGCTATACATCCATTGTTGAAATGCGTATTCGGCTTCCTGGAGGTTTCGTGCGTCGAATATGTCTACCGAATACTCCTTACCGCTGATTGTTGTGGATGCGCGGTAGTTCATAACAGGCCGCTCTTGAATATGTGAGAAACTACATTAACCGTCCACCCGTTTCCAGAGAGAATTTCAGCTTGACGCTGGCTTACGCAGTCAAAATAATCGCCTGGAGCGCCAACTATGAGAGCCAATGACCTTTTACCCGGCTTAAAATACCTCCCATTTGCATGGATAAAATTCCCATTCCAGCTAGCGTACTGCCTTGCTGTCATAGTTATCCCTTTTGAGCCTCCCTTTGCGATTTTTGAATATTTCTTGGCCTCCTGGAATTCGCTATTCTTATTCCACCACTCCACCCACCCTTCAGACATTTCAACATAATCAACAATATAGCTTAGAAATGATGATTTATCTTTGTAGAACTTCCCGCCGTAATCCCAATTGAACCAGTAATACCTAGGTCTTTCACATGGGCTGTAGTCTGACGAATTAATAAAAACAGGCTCAACACCTAATTTATCACTTATAACCGCAAGGTATTCTTTTTTCATCTTCACGTTTTCAAGCATGAATTTAATGTCAGGATTAACGCTTTTGATGTGATTCAGAATATCAACGTAAACGAAAAACAACTTACTGCGTGGGTCGTCAAAGGCCAGCTGCTTGCCTGCAAAGCTAAACCCCTGGCACGGTGAGCCACCAATTAACAAATCAATCGAGGCCCAATCAATATCCCATTCGCGCCACTTGGTAACATCGCCCAGCTGAACCGTGTCAGGATAATTCGCCTGAGTTACTTTAATCGCGTATTTATCCACCTCTGCCGCATAATAAACATCTGGCTTAATTCCAATTCTATTCAGCGCAATCTGGCCGCATGATAAGCCGTCAAACAAACTTAATACCTTCACGACAACAACCCCCATCCAAGCATAAATAGCCACACAGCCCACCCGAATCCCATCGCAACAACATTACCTTTCGTCTGCTCGATATATTCACCCCATGCAAGTTCAAGCGATGCCCATGCTATACCGGCGAATGTGACTACCATGTATGTGTAATAGAATTCGTTCATTCTGCCTCCTGCATCATTAGGTAGCAAATCATGGCGGCGCGTAACTTATTGCCACCATGAATATGCGTCATCCCTTCCCATCTTGAGCATTCAGATGCACCAAGCCCGACGTTAAAATCGTAAAGACAAACCTGCATTAGTGTTGGCCAAATTTCCTCAATAATAGACCAAGCGTCCTCTGGATGATTGCAATAATCAACACCGTGAGAAATAAGATTTCCATATTTGAACGTCTTATACTCAATGCTTACAGCACTATCACTAACCGCCGGGCAGCTGCCATCGCCAACAATCCACGTATACGGGCGCAACTCAGCAACCCGCTTATTAATCTCAAAATCTGACATTTGTTCGTAGTTCATACCTCACCCCGCGCTTTTGCTAGCAGTTGCTCAACCTCGTCATGGCTAAAATCCTCCATGCCGTAAGGTTGCGTTAACTTTTCAAGCATCGCATACATATCCGGTGCCGCTGCTATTAGGTGGGCGTTACAGTGAGACTCTTCGCTTATGTTGCATCCTGTATGGTCTGGGTCAAATCCCCACACTGTCCCAACAGTACCCGACATTGAATTAATTTCAATTAAGCCTCCTTCGTCATTTACCGTCCACTCGCCTTTCGTAAATTTAGCCTCACTCATTTCCTCGCACTCCAACTCTTCTTAGCCTTATGTATCGCCGTAAATGCTTCGATATTATCGTTAACCACGCGATACGCGTATTGCGGGTGACAACCTACCGCATTGGATAGTGACAGCACCGTGCGATGTTTACCCGTTTTAGCCTCTGCGATGATTGCAGGTGCTATTGTGCCGTATCGTTTCATTACTCTTCCTCACAGTCCAGTATCTCGGCGCCGTACCAATAACTGTCAACGTACTGTGCTTTCGCATGTGCCATTGCTTTGGCGTCATCCGCATTATCAGCCTCAACCCACAATTCATCTTCCATCATCATTTGTGTTTTTACTAAATATTTCATACCCTACCCCCATTCTCTGCGTATTTGCGCATAAGTTCTGGATGATTGAAAATCTCAAATGCTACCTTGTGCGTTTTCAACCCAGTTACCTGCGCGATTTTAATGTAACTCCGTGCGCCGTCTTGTAGTGCGGCGCTCACTTTACGGTAGTGTTTGTTCATATGAAGTCAGACCAATCATAACCAACCGGCATTTCTTCCGACATGACGATATGGCTATAAATTTCATCCATGGCGACTTGGTTAAACTTACGCTCCACCATCCCTGATGTTGACTCATCCGCGAACGACTTTTCTACCAACTGACGCGCAAATGTATCATCTTCAATCATCGAGCCGATGACAGTGTAATCAGACACAATATGCGTATTCCCGCAGTAACGCCAGGTCAGCGTTTTCTGGTCTGCAACGCGCTCTGCCAGCTTCTCGGCGATATACCATAGATTTTCATTGCTGATGCTGTCATAAGTCATTGGCGTTGATTCTGGCTTGTCTGGTAGCTGTCTGTCGTATGCGGTTTGGTGTTGCTCGAAATTCATCTTCATTTCCTCCATTAGTTTCACCCATTATAACGGGTTAATTTTGTTTTGTGGTTTGACCAGTTAGTCTAAGTCTGGAATAACTACAAATCGAACAATATAGCCGTCGCTGCGACTAAACCATTCACCTTCTACAACTTCAAAATTTCCATTTGTGACGGTACTTCCTGTCAGTATAAAGTTATCACCGTGGGCATGATGAAAAATATCACCATGCTTTACATCGTCGTCAGGACCTAAAACTCTAGCTTTAACTTCCGGCATCACTTCACCTCAAACTGTTCTAGATATTCATCTGGGTCAACAACAAACCGACCTTTCATCCATGCGTGATAAGCCTTAATTGCATCGACCTCAGCCTTGCTGATGGTTGGTTTGCGTTTTCTTAAATCCTCTTTCTTGACAACAAAAATATCGTTATCCTCATTGGCAACACACACAATACCACCCCGACCTTCGTAAACAACTTTGACTAAATCTGAACTTCCGACAAGACCAAACACTTCTTCACCCTTCCTACGCTCCACCTCTGCTTCGAATTCTTCGCGGGTGCAGACTTGGTAAAAGTTGAAGCATGATTCCCAATCGGCAAGCCAACTCACCCACCCTCTGCCATAATCAAAACAGATTACGTCGCCACCCTCATCAGGCCAAACCCCATCAAAATAATCAACCGCATCACTAACCGTTTTGCGTGGCGACTCCAAACTAACCGCATACTCAGCCAGTACGCGAATTGGTCTGTTGATTTAAAGCCCTTTGCTTTCTCGATTAACTCAGTTGGTCGTTTCATTTCTCAAGCTCCTTTAAAAGTGCGTCTGCTTTTACAACCGCTGCGCTTTCAACCCCTTCATAGTCGCCGTTAGCTAGTAAACCCTGCATAGCCAATCCTGCAAAATACTCGCGCTTGGTTAGACCGTAATGCTGGCCATATCCACCATCGTCCATTACTGGAATCGCCGGTTCATCTGCTTTCATTTCCCTTCCTCCATTTTCTCTAGCCGAACAGATAGAACCTGCTCGCCGTTTTTGTTTACGTATGGCCCGTCTAGCTCAAACGACTTTATGCGTCGCTTGGCTAGGTTGGGGTGTTTTTTGATTAGTTGTGAGAGGGTCATTTAACACCCCATCGCTTTCATTGCTTTGTAAGTAATGACCGCCCTATCTCCATTGCTCCAATTCTTACCAACCTCATTGATGAAACAACTTTCAAGAAAATCCCAATCCTCCAGCAATGCATCCCATTGCTTTGACTTTCCTTTTAGCTTGCCCATACCTGCTTTCAACTCTGGGATCTCATCAAGCAAAAGTAAGCACCGGTTAAAATCGGCAGGGTCGTGCGGGTGCGCGTAGCAGCATTCAATATTAATTATTGCGCAGGCCATAAATTTGCTACTCATCCCTACGCGACCATTCACAAGCCAATGTAAAACTTTTTCTCTAATTTTATTTGTTACTCTCATTTCATCTCTTCCTCCTCAGTTAATAATTAAATTATACGTCACCGTTTTGTGGTGTCGATGTCGTCTACCGCACCAGCATGCAGTTCATCGACAGGTAACCGCCCTTTTGACTTAATCCATACTTGACCGTCTTTGTCGATACAGTCGCCGCGCTTAATCCAGTTGTGCAACTGCGTTTCCGTTCGACCTGTCGCCTTAGCTGCTGCGTATACGCTGCCGTAAGCTTGTTTGATGTGTTGTGATAGTGGTTTCATAATTCATACCCATTGCAACTTTCAGAGCAGCCATCATAAGCAGGCTCCGCCCCTATCATCTTTCTTAAAGACCAAGCATCAAACATTTTTGAATCCCCGATTAACATATCAACTGTTCTATTTCCTCTGAAAAATCTTCTCTCACCTCCTGGGGCTTTCGTTGTTTTATACTCCTCTTCAAACCACTTGAAAGCCTCAAATCTATCTTCATTCTCTTTTGCTAATAGGAATAATTTTTTATCCGATTTCTTCCAGCATGTAGCGCAATTCCCTTCGTGCTCCTCAAGCTCCAAAGTAAAAGGCTGAGACTCCCAGAAAAAATTAACATCCTCTTTCGTCATGGGAAACCAGTCGCACATAGGGAAAACAAGGTTGTATTTATTTAATTTTTCGCTGTACTTATTCAACTTTTTTAGTTGATTCTCTGTAAGTATTTCAATCTTTGGATTGTCGAACAGATGCCTCATTCTTTCTACACCTGAGTTTCTAAAATGCATATCATCAACACCAACCAAAGAAAGAATTGACGCAACCTCATTGCTACATGCTCTTTTCTTCTCATCAACCCTGAAGCCAAGCGCTTGTTTTGCATTCGTTAAACCTGAACTCTTCCTATAGCTCTCTATGACATGTTCTTTTAGTCTGTCTGAGCATTGAGGGTAAGATCTGTTTGGGATTCCATTTTTTCTAACATGGGCATGAAATGGATGATTTGGGTCTTTGTACTGATTAATCCTGTAAGCATTTTCAAAGTTCGTAACTCTATGCGTATTCCCCTTTCCTTTTGGGTTAACTACAGCCTCAAGCCACACTACATTCAATCCAAAATGCTTATCGCACCTATCAATAAAACTAAGTGTCTCTTCGTTCTCCATTCCTGTGTTAGCAAAAACGCAAATTTGCTCATCATATTCCGACCATTTTGGATCTGTTTTAATTATTATCGCTTGGGCCATGGATGATTTTCCGCTGCTGGTGTTCGTTATTATTACTGACATATCTTTTCCTACTCAGCGCTAGCGACCTAAGCCGCACCACCAAAAATATCAACCATATTCTTCATTGCCTCTTTCATTGCGAACTTACTGCATGGCCATGGGGCCGTTGAGCCGTTGCATGTTACAACCCAGTAAGCACCAGAATCTTTATATGCAGTAACCTTTACGCCGTTGATTTGTTTTGTGTAAGTTTTCATTTTGCTTATCTCCTCTAGTTGATGATTCAAGTATGCCCTAATGAATTTCGTTTGCAAGTACTTTTCGTTATTATTTTATCTGGTCGTACCACTTCACACTCACACCCTGGAAACCGTTCCCGCAAACTCTGCTCGATGTCGTCGGCATCGGATAGCATGGCGAATTGGTATTTTTTGCCTTTGTAGGTCAGTTTTATTTGGTAGGGTTTCATTTTTAGCCTCGTGTAACAGTTTTATTTGTTTAATATCAATAGTTTACGTCATAAAAACGCCGATTGTAACAGTGTGTAACACCTTCTGTTACAGCTACAAGCCGCGCCACATAAGGGATATGGCGTAATCCGTAACAATGTAACAATATATAGATAAAGAGTAACTTTTATTATATATGGCATAATATATAGAAATGGGCTATTTATTATATATAGTGTCTATATTTTTGAAAAACTGTTACATCGTTACAAAATGACATAAATAATTGATTTATAAAGTAACAGCAAGCGTAACAAAGCGTAACAAAAAACAAAAAGTGTTACGGTATATAAGAAAGCCCGCATATAAGCGGGCCCTTTAAGTGTTACATCGTAACGGTTACTCAGTAAAAGCGTAACAAGGTAGAACGGTAAATCTCGTCGGGCTTCCTGCAAATCTAACGACACCTTGGCCTTTTTTTGCGCCATCGATACGCTGCAGAATTCGAGACCAGTTACCTTGCCATGGCGTGTTATAAAGGCTGTGCTCAATCTCGTTGTGACTGTTACTTATAAGCACGGTGTCTCGCTCAACCTTAACGCCAAACCTTGGCAGTACATCCTTGGCCATACCGCTAGTAATCGATGTCGTGTCACTACCAAGCGCAGTGTTAATTAACTCACCAATCGACCTTGTAATAGGACCATTAATTCCATCAATGCGAACTTGGCGCTGCATGATACGACTTAGGCAATTCTCCTCGTCACTTACCTGCTCAGCCTCTTGCGCCTCATCAAGGTTTAATTGGTCCACTATTGCTCGAGCCTCATCGATTGAGAATATCTCATCATCTATCAGGGCCCAATAACCAGCCAGAAGCGTTCCAACCTGGTCACCGATACGCTGCGAGCCCATTTTCATAGCTACTGCAGTGCTGAACGTTTTAGCGTTCTCGCGTATAACTGGAATCATGTGATAGGCTCGGGCCCTGATAGACTTGCAGAAGTCATCGCTTAGCGTGTCCATTACCTTTGCTTCAAATGCTCTAAACTTCTCTATAGATTCACTTGTCTTTTCTGGTTTATTCAATGATACAACCGTGAACCGAGACTCGTCGGCGGCTTGTTTTAAACCCACGTTAATCGAGCCCATCAGAAACATTGACCGCATTCTAAAAGACATGCCGGCTCCATTAGCTGTGCCTTTCATTATCTCAGCGCCACCATCGAAGCTTGATTGTCTGGCCAGCTCAATAACAGACTGAATGCGCCCCATGGCTTGCTGGTTTTCGCTCTCCGCCTCATCAAACATTACTGGTCTTGCGTCGAATTGAACCTTTTGCCTTATACCTGCCTCAGTGGTGCCGCCCTGGCAGTAAATCATCATCCGGCCTACTAACTTGTCTATAATGTTTTCTTGCGCCCATGACTTACCCGCCCCACGCTGCGCAGTAATCCACAGGTGCGGACGCCACGACAGCGCACCACAGATAGGTGCTAATGCTACCCAGCCCATGGTGAACATGGCGTGCTCAGGTCTAACCCAGTTAAGCCCTTCGAATATGCCTGCTAACTCTTTCCCGTCGTCACTACTAGCCGGCACCGCGTCGAAACCGTTTTCAAAAGCAGATTGCCGTGCGTAGATGTAACGCCCTCTGTACTCAGTTAGACCGGTGCGCTGGTTGTCTATCATGAGTCTGTCACCCAAATGCAACACGCTCCTTCCGTCGTCGTACCAAGCCCCGCGCCCTCTCTGGTTGCTAGGGTCGTACACGCCGGCTTGCTCGCACCACCGGTTTACGGCGTCATAGCATGCGTCCCAGTCTATGCCGTTCTTGGTGGGGAACATTGACTCCCACCACGTAAGCGGGCTCAACTGTAGCAGATGCTGTTTGCGTAGCGAGCCCAGCGACAGCCTGGTTACCTGTTCGGTACGCTTTGGCAGGAAGTAGCCATTACCGTCGTTAAACCCTAGCGTGATGAAGTCGAACGTCGCCTCTTCTGGCTCGGGCGCTGCGGTGGCCGGAGCTTTTTCACGCTCTTGCTTCGGCTTGGTCTCTGCTGGTGGGGTCTCTTGTCGTTGCTGCTTGAGCTCTATCCCCAACTCAGCGGCAGCGGCCTTGAACGCAGCTGATCGATCGTTTCCATGTTCGTAGTAGCAGAACAGGTCGTAGCTGTTGACGGGGTGCCCGCTTTCGCCGCTGTCTAATGGGTCGCTTGCGTGGTGAATCCAGCAGGTGTCGTTGTCTAGGATGTGGACGCCAGGTAGTCCTGTCCCGCTATGCGGGCTAAGGTAGCGCCTGCCCTTCTTAGTGTAACCGTATCGCTCTAGTTGCTGCAGTAACGGGTTAGCACGCTTGTACGCCTCGACCACCTCGTTAGCCTTGTCTCCTCCATTGGAAGCCTTAGTTTTAGCAGGTTTTGGCCTCTGCTCAGGTTGAGCCCAAGGGCACGCGTCACGTAGCTGAGGCTTGAACGAGTCCCATGCAGTCCAGATAGATATTAGCCACGCCGGCGGTGTTGGCCAATCTCCCTGTTTTGGTGGCTGCACTATCCATTTGTACGGCTCTTGGGTCTCAGGGTGAATGCTTGGCGGTAGTACGTCGAAACGCTGCTTGCCTTCGCTGCTGGCTCTTAGCTCGAACACGGTGTAGTGCTTTTTGGGGTTGTCCTCTAGTGGCCAATTCACTTTACAGTAATTAAGCGCCTGGTCGTCTGGCACACGAAACAACAGACGCAAACCTTTGCTTGCGCCTTGTATGGTCGGGTATTTATTCAGTTCTTCAAGCGGTATCCCAAACTCGTCCAATATGACCTTGAACGACTCCATGCAATCTATATCTAGACTGCACATACGAGACTGTCCTAGTTCCAAACCTATGTTATGGTTTGGGTGGCTGGCAAAGTAGTCTGGCGCGTTTCCGTTCAGTGTGTTGTTGCCCCAGTCCTTTTCGATTGGGAGCTTGCTTCGCTCTTGTAGTGGTATTAGAGCGAATTTGTACTTGTTTGCGTAACGTTCAGCGTACCAACTTATCGGTTTAGATGCTGCCATCGAACAGACCTCCCTGCCATGAATCATCAGTCGTGTCTTGAAATTCGTGGATCTGGTATCCGGTTGGTATTTCGCTATGCTTGATGAATGGTCGATAGCCGTGCCGCTTGTGTTTTACTACATCGCCACACAACTTGCACTGAATGCAGTAATGCTGCGTGCCGTTTTCGAATGTTCGGCGGGCATATCTCATGCCGCCAATGTGGTTGCATTTCATGGTTTACCTCGTAAGGTTGTGGGACGCATCCCGTTGTTAGCGCTTATGCGCGGGTTAATAAATCTACAGCATCTTGAGGGCTTCGCGCAATACCTGCTATCCCTCCATGTTTGTTTACGTGCTCTATAAATTGAATCTGTTCCTTGCTGGCCCTGCCTTTAGGGGCCTTTACTTCTATAGCAAAAAACTTCCCTTTATTGGTTATTCCAATCAAATCAGCGGAACCATTGCATAGCCCGCAAGGTATCATTTGTGCGTTTGCTAGCGTCACTGTTCGGTTGTCCTTGTGTATTACTTGGCCGGTCCAGAATGAGCCTGTTTCATTGCGCCATACGGTGTGACCCAGTTGGCTAATTGCGATCATGATGTTGCGCTGTATCTTGGTCTCTAAGTTCATAAACTAGCCTCTATTCTCTTAGCTTCTGCGTAGTCTTTTGGTCCAGGCTTCTTGCCTCCTCTGGCCATATAAACGTTGACTGCCCACCCACTGGCATTCTTCATGCCGCGCCGCTTGCCAAGCGCTATCAAGTCACGCAATCCGTTTGCCTGCCCCTGCTCCTGTCGGGCTCGTTTTCGCTCTGCCTGTACCGCTGCCATATCTACTTGCTCTAGCTCGCCCTCAACCTCGTTTAACTTGCGCTCTTTCTTCTCTACCGGAGCTCCGCACATTGGGCATGCGTCAACACCAGACTTGAACACCGCGTAACACTGCCCGCACTGAGACACATTTACGTCTGGCTCGTCGTCTTTCTTTTTGCGTCTTTTTGGTTCATCTCCTGATAAAGACCATTCACGTTTTTCACACGGCAAACCATGTTTAACTATACATCCTGCATGGTCAAGTATGACAGCCGGGTTAGGCTTCTTACGCATAGCCCTGAACACCATCTGCAGGTATCGCGCAACAGACTGTGTAGGCCTAAGCAGTATGCAGCATTCAAGTGTACAGTCTCTGCCCACCTGCGCGGACAAATCGAAACCCTCTATAACTAGTTCGCAATTACATAAGACCTTGTAGCGACCGTCAGCCAGCCCCATACAGGCATCTTTTATTTCGCCCTCCGTGCTTGTTCCGTCCACGTGTATAGCCGGCACGCCTGAATCATTGAAAGCTTGTGCAGTTTGCTTGCTGTGCTTAACGTTTACGCAATAACAGACTGTGCGCAGACCGTTAGCCAATTTTTTCCAGTGACTAACCGCGTCGCCTACAATTGATGGTTTAGACATAGCGCCGGCTAACTGGTCTTTGTTGTAGTCACCGCCGGCGTTTTTAACGTCTGACAGGTCAGGGCTAACTGGGGTTGTGTAGGCGACGTAATTGGAAAGCCTACGTTGCTTTATAAGCCATGCAGTTGACTTAGCCTCTATCATTTCGTCAAATAAGTCACCTAGCGCTTTACCGTCAAGACGCTTAGGCGTTCCGGTTAGCCCTATAACCAAAGCGCCATTGTCGCGAGCCCAATTAATGACGGTCTCGAACATGTTGCCTTTAGCCAGATGCGCCTCGTCTATAAACATGATTCGAGGCGGTGCCAGTCTCTCAAGCCTGCTGTAAACAGTACCGATGGTGCCAATCTGGACGGGTAGCTTTGATTGACGACGTCCACTAGTGATTAGGCCGTGTTCAATCTTGGCAGACCAGAAAGACTTATCGGTCTGACGTAGCAGGTTCTTTCTGTGAACCAAAAACCAAACGCTTGTATGCGGGTTTTTAGCTTGTGCCTCTTGCGTGATGTAGCCTGCAACCACGGTTTTCCCGAATGCTGGGCTGGCCACGCCCAAAACAGATTTACACCCTTTGGCCACTGCCGCGCGTAAGTTGTGCACGAATTCAGCCTGGTCCTCATATAGCTGGAATTGGCTCATTGGTTGGCCTCCAGGTAGTCAGACAGCTTTTTTACTGTGACGTAACTAGGGTTAGGCGCCTTGCCTGTTTTCACTGCAGATATAAACTGCCGCGTCATTCCTACAGACTTGGCAACAGCGCTTATATTGCGGTCACTTAGTCTCTGTTTTATTTCATCTAGTGTAAGCATTGTTTAACCTTTTTGTTATTAGGTGTTGACACAATAAACCATAAAGCATAGGATTACAACCACTGGCTGACTTAGCCAGCAACAACCAAACGGGCTACAGAACATGATAGACGTTATTGATTACACCCAGCATGAGGGTGAACTGCCAGCAACATGCGCAGTTATTAACATGCCAAACAGTGCTTATCACACTCACCCGTCAATAAGCAAAAGCGGGTTAGATTTGATAAACCGCAGTATCGCCCACTATGAGTACCGCACGCCGTTTGAACTTACGCGGCACATGGAGATAGGCACCGCAATACACGCCGCGCTTTTCGAGCACGAGCGATACAAGTCTGAGTATATTCTTTTGCCTAACGTGAAAGACCGACGAGCTAGCGAGTACAAGCAGGCTGTGAAAGCCGCAGGCACTAGCGAGTTGGTTTTAGTTGGTCATGAGTCAGACAAGGTAAACGGCATGTACCAAAGCGTTAGCCTAAACAAAGAAGCTATGAAGCTTCTAAGCGAAGGATACCCTGAGCTGTCAGTGTTTGCCGTATGTCAAGCAACCGGATTGCATCTTCGCTGCCGTTTCGACTTCCTAACGCGCGGCGGAGTCGCTGTTGACCTAAAGAAAACGCAAGACGTTCGCTATGACAAGTTCCAGCGCTCTATAGGGTCTTACCGTTATCACGTACAGGATGCGTTTTACATGTATGTAGCGGCACTTGCCGGAATCAACGTGAAAGAGTTCAAGTTTTTGGCAGTAGAAGAGCAACCGCCGCACTCCAACAAACTATACACGCTTGATGATGAAGCTAAAGCAGTGGGTCGCCGTGAATTTAACAGGGACTTAACCGCATACGCTGAATTCAAGAAAGCCGGCGGAATTCCTGCAGGTCTTGTTCAGGAATCAGAGTTAATGAGCCTGCCAGTATGGGCGTTAGACGACGAAGCAGACGCGGAGTATCAACTATGAATGATTTAAGTTTCACTATTAAACCAAAGTCTGACCAGTTAAACGCAGATGACCTTATAGCTGGACCTATCACGGTTACCGTTCAGGATGTTGTTGTTTATGAGTCCCCAGACCAGCCTGTTAGTGTTGTTATAGGTAACGGCTATCATCCTTACAAGCCTTGTAAATCTATGCGGCGATTGATGATAGCAGTGTGGGGTAAGCACGACAGCGACTGGATTGGTCAGAGTATGACGCTGTTTAACGATCCGTCTGTTACCTGGGCGGGCGCTGCAGTGGGCGGAATTCGCATCAGCCACATGACTGGCTTAACCAAGCCTTTCAGCGTTGCGCTGACTGCTACGCGAGGCAAACGCAAGCCTTACACTGTGGAGCCGTTACAGTTGCCGGCGTACCCTGCTGAGTCGTTCAACAAGAACAAATCGCAATGGGCGCAATTGATTGGTGAAGGCAAGTACACACCACAGCAAATCATTCAAGGTTGCCAGCAGAAGGGTTTGTTAACCGAAGAAATGAAAACAGAAATTTTAAACATGGCTCAACCGGAGCCGCAAACAGATGATGAGGATATGTAATCATGGCTAAACGATTAGTAGTTAAAACAGGCGAGTACACAAACCAGCAAGGTGAGACAAAGGGCGAATACACTAAAATTGGTGTAATTTTAAATAACCAAAACGGCGACTTTATTTTGATGGACCCGACCATCAATTTAGCTGGCGTGCTACTTAAACAGAATGCTCTAGCCGCCAAGCAAGGTAAGCAGCAAAGCGACTCTGTTATGGTCAGCGTATTCGAGGACCAACCTCAACAAAACGCACCGCAGCAACAGCCGCAAGGTGGATACCAGCAACAACCCAGCCCTAGCGGTGGCGCTCCGTTCTAATAAGGCAAGCCGGCTCAACAGGGCCGGCTCCACTGGTCAAACCACCTTGGCGCGTAGAGATGGTATATTGTAGGAAATGGAGGGGGATAAAATGATTGAAATAAAAAACAGATTTACAGGGGGAATTATCCACAGTGGTGATTTCCAAAGCGTTAAAGAATGTTTGCTTGATGCTATTAAAAATGACGCAAACCTACGGGGCGCAAACCTACGGGGCGCAGACCTACGGTACGCAAACCTAGAGGACGCAAACCTACGGGGCGCAGACCTACGGTACGCAAACCTAGAGGACGCAAACCTACTGGGCGCAAACCTACTGGACGCAGACCTAGGGGACGCAGACCTACGGTACGCAGACCTACTGGGCGCAAACCTACGGTACGCAGACCTAGGGGACGCAGACCTAGGGGGCGCAAACCTAGGGGGCGCAAACCTAGGGGACGCAGACCTAGGGGGCGCAAACCTAGGGGGCGCAAACCTACGGTACGCAAACCTACGGGGCGCAGACCTACGGTACGCAAACCTAGGGGACGCAGACCTACGTTGGTGTGCTGGCAATAAATGCGAAATCAAATCACTATGGTTTAGTGATGTATACCCAATAACCTATACATCGGAATATATGCAAATTGGCTGTGAGCGTCACAAAATTGCCGATTGGTGGGAATTTGACGACAAGCGCATTTTAAAAATGGATGGTAAAACTGCATTGAAGTTTTGGCGGGAAAATAAAGATTTGATTAAGCAGATTGTTGACGCCAATCCAGCCAAGCCTACAGGCAAGGAGTCTGACAAATGACAAAACAACAACTACTAGCGCTGTTGCGTGAGGCGCTATCTGACTGTATTTGCAAGGGTATAAGCATTAACGAGTATATCAAAGAGGTAGAGCGCACAAACCACGTAGGTGATTTGGAGTTGCCGGCGCTTTCATCTGACACCCAATGCGAACATGAATATGTCGTTAGATATGACCACGGCACATGCAAAAAGTGCGGGTGGATATTTACTGACGGCGGCTGGGGAACTGCTAAACGCATGTGGTTTAAAAGCCTTGATGATGCAAAGTTCTATAAGCAGCATGGTCGACTACCACAACCACCGGAGGGAGTATGAGTGAGTTAAAGCAAATGTTAAGTCTTCAATTAAGACTGGCGAGAAAGTCGGGGGCGAATGCTATGGCTGATTTACTTGGCAACTCGAAAAGAGAAATCGAGCGGCTAGAATCACAGGTTAGGCAAATGTCAGAGTTATGCTTGACGGTTGAGGAAGTAAATTCAATCAAAGCCGATGCTGTGCGTGAGGCTGCTAAAGAAATTAACTGGACTGCACTTACAAAGCCGCAGCAGGCAAAGGACGCGCTTGTTTATCTGGCGAACAAATTGGAGAAGGGCGAGTTATGAAAACCTGCGAATACCTGCGAAAGCGGATGCTGAATGAGTTGGTAACAATTCATGGCCCTAATTGCTGCGAGTACGCTGACATTGATGATGTAATCGAATTCATCCTCAGCCGCGACAAAGACCTTGCTGTATCTGTTTCTGAGTTCGTAAGCGCAACAGGAAGTAAAATCAAGGCCGCCGAGAAGTTAGGATGCAGCCGAAACACGATTTTGCGCTATGAAGATGACACAGATTGCAAATACCACCACGTTTACAATGGCCGATTGTTTACGGCTAAGGGTAGCGCGCAGTGAGTCAGGGTGTCTTATTCGGATACAGTGAAACATATTACGAGATACACGCGTATCTAATTGATGTCTGCTCGTATTCTAACGAGGCTGCACATGATTACATTTTAGAGGCTTGCCCGCATGTGCTGGCGCATGATTTTGTGCCAGCGCCCGTTACAAGTTTGGAGTATGAAGAATGACCAAAAACACAGGCAAAGCATCGTCGCCAGGATACCGAAAAGTCGCGACAATATACTGCCCAATCTACGGCTACGAGATAGAGCGCACTATTTGCGAGCACGACGATGTTTGGCTTGTTGACGTTTGGGGCGTTCCGTATCGGTGGGAGTGGGTGAAATCAGTGAAGGTGTATTGGCGATGAATATGGAGCCGTTTAATTTTTGCATACAATGGATGGTGTACGATTATTTGCCAACCCTGAAAACCGGAGACTTCCTACCTGGTCAACTTTGCATGCCCGATAGGATAGGCGTTGAGCGAAAGACGTATCGAGAAGTGTTACGCGTTCTGGATTTCCATGGAGTTATAAGTGTCAAGCATGGCAAACCCACAAAGTTCATAAGCCTTAACAAGCCTGGACTGCTGTACGTCATGGAGCGTAAAGGCTTAACTGGTCAAACCACATAATCGAAAAATGGTGGTATATTAACCACACTAACAACACCGCAGCAGTATCGCGGATAACGGAGATACTCATGCGTAGAAGAAATATAGAGGCACCTTTTGTACAAATTAGCAAGAATGCTAAGATTTTTGAGTGCGGCATTTTGGTCGCTATTGTTCTTACTGTTTTTGCCTTTGCTGTTTGCTCTGTCGGGCCAATGATTATTGGTGATTCACTACCGGAAGCAACCAAGGCAATCACAGAATAGTTTCAACGCCACCGGCAGTCACGCATAATTTAACTGTTAGCGCAGTCGCGATGTGTGGCTACCTCAAACCGGTGGCTCCATTTTTGGAGGGAATATGATTCACAGCGTAGAAGACAAAACACAAAAAGAACTTGTCGAGATTGTCAAGATTCAGATGGAGGAATACGAGAAGTTATTAAAGACTGAAAAGCAAACCGGAGCAATGCTGAACGAAGCGCTGGAGGCTCTCAAAGCAGCAGAGCGTGAGCGGGATGATTTGGAGAAACGACTATCAATTTACGAAAGTAAGGATAATCAATATGCGAATAAATTAAAAAGAATGCTGAAACTGCAAGCGCAGCTACACAAAAAGCAAGGGGCCGAGTCTCTTGGAGTGTTATTTGATAGCGCATTGTCAGAGATTGAAGCGTTAGAAAAGCGCGAAAAAGCAGTAGATATAGAACGGTATGTATTATCTTACTGCCTAAATTTCATTAAAGATTTCGCAACCCATGATTCTGAGAGCAAAGACGCTGCTTTTTTACGACTGAAAAACACTATTAATGACAGCCATGTCAGAGCTAATGAGCTCTTAAACAAATTCGCCATTGAGCAGCAGATTAAAGGAGCAAAAGCAGCAGGAAGCAAGTTAATTCAAAGTCATGAAGGACAAAAGAAGCAATGGTTTGATGAAGTCTTTATTGGTCAACTACGCCAACAACTAAACGGGGGTGAGTGATGATTCTAACACGCTGGCTAAACGGCTGGACAATCGAAAACATAGCAGCAAAGCACGGCATACGCGTTGAAACTGTTGTGGCTTATTTGCGGGTTCGTAGTGGGGAGTGGGTGAGCCGGTAATTTAACCGGCTTTACCACCAAACTTACCCATAGCCTTTTCAACGATAGCGCCCATGTACGGGGCTGAGAAGTAAAACGCCAATATCAGCATCATGGCCCCGTTCATCTGTTCAGCATAACCACCAATGACAGTTGCGCTTGCTCGCCATTGCTCAGGCTGTGAAGCCCATACAGCAACCAAATTCATTACCATGCTAAATACATACATAAACAGCCACACAAACGTAATCATGACCGCAAGAAGCCGCCTTGCTAGGTTTTGTCCGCTAGTGTTAGCCATCCAGTCTATTATCATCTTTCTGGCTTCTGCGCGCTCTGTGGCTGCGTCTGCCGCCTTCTCTTCGTCAGTATAGAATAGCGCGTCGCCTGCATCTCGAATCATCGAGACGCCTTCTTTTACGACATCAGATGAACCAAACAATCTACCCCAGAAACTAGCCATTAGCTTGCAATCTCCAAAACAAAACTATCTTCACCATACCACTGTAAAAGTAATTCGCAAGCTTTCAGTGAATCCACCGCGACAGGTTCGCTGGTCATTGGTCCGCCTTTAATGTCTAGGCATGGGGCGACGCAGCCCAGCAGGTGCTTGAGTAGTGACGCGGGGTGAATCTCAATATTGGTACGAGGGTCAGTTTCTTCGTTGCGGAATTTGTACCAGTGATGCTTGCCGGTGTGGTCACGGTCAACGATGTACTGACCTTCTGGGATGCAGGATTTGCCGATTTGGTTATTACGCCAGGGTAGCTCCAATGTGTAGATTAGCTGGCCGTCTGGTAGATACCATTCGCCAGCCGTATAGTGTTTGTGGTAGTTACGTTTAATTGCTGCCATAGTTCAACAAGGCGACTATAACAGCCGCCACCCCAGTACCACCAAGCAATGCAGCGGTTACAACCTTCCATATCAGCCCGCGCACACCGTCAACAACAGGCTTCATTGCTGCGATAGTTTCACTATGCACATCTAGCTTGTTTTTAACAGATGATAACTCAGCGCTAACCGTGTCGTGTTTCGACGCGTATACAGCAAATTGCGTTGCCTGATTATTCATAGCATCAGTGAGCCTATCTAAAGAAGTGAGCACTTTCGTAGTGCCTTCCTCTAGTGAAGATATGCGGTATTGGTGGTCGTTAACGGTCTTTTGTAATTCTTCGCTCATGGGATTTCAACTGTTTAAGCAATTTAATTAATAAAAGGCCGGAAACTGCTACCAGTGCGCAACCGATGCACAATATTACTGACAGCACTTAGACCTCCGTTGACTATTATAGTTAATTCAAAGGATAACAGAATTAAACTAAAGTTTAACGGCCAGTCATATAACACGGGGAAAACATCATAACCGGCTAGTAAAAATAGATAAAATGCGCCCAAAATAAACTGCATTGACGCATATATGGTCGTGATTTTACTAGGTATTTCGGAGCAAATAAAGATAGTCAGCGTTGTTGTTAGTAACAACGCTGTATAGTAAGCGGAAAATGAAGCATCATAAAAAATAAATTGTACTGCATAAACCAAAATATAAGATGCAAGTATTACCTTGCAATCGTTCATTTCTTAGGTGGCTTCCGGTTTGTCTTGCTTGTGTCGCGAGGTTTCTTCCTGCCTACTGGCATCGCGCTGCGACCTTCTGTTTTGGTGCTCATAACTCAATCCTCAACTTTGGCTAAAATACCAACCGCTCAACGCGATTCGAATATTGCTAGTAGATGCTGGTATGTTCGACGTACCAACCTCTAATCCGTTTGTGCTAGGGTCATTTTGTCTAAACTCTATATAGCTGGAGCCAGGAATAACCGAAGCGCTCAAAAACATAGTATCATCAAACGTTACATTTTGTACAACACCAAGACTACAGGCGAAATCATAAAATGATATTCCTGCTGCACCGGCTGTTTTCGACGTAAACGGAAGTGATGCTATTCTGAAATTGCCTGACGCTGTGGTAAACGCATTGGTGTCAAATCTTACTGTCATAGCAAAATACACCATGTCGCCTATTTTTCTATACGTACCTTCCTGAATGAGATAGGTGGGCGAGAAGTCGCCAGGTGTCGCAAATGTTACAGTTGGTGTAAACGTCCCGCTGGTTGGCGTGAAATTTCCGGCACGGATAGTTTGCTCAACGCCCTTTGATGAAACAGACAGCCCCATGTTTTTCGCAATTGTCTGAGCCATGTTTTTATGACCGGCAGGTGTGGGGTGTGCGCCATCAGATAAAAACCCGTACGTATCGCGAAGCTCAGATATGCTTAACAATGAGCCGTCACTGCTTAATAGGTCCGGCAATGGGATATAAACAGCGCCAGCGACCTCGCTTGCCATCTGCCTTAATTCCTGTCTAATCCATGTTGACGAGTCGTAACCCCAGTTTGTATCAATAACATAAAGCTTTGTTTTGTTGCTCTTGACCTGTGTGACAAGGTAGTCAAGCTTGCTTGCTACTGTCACTTTCTCACCGGCGCTAGAATCCCTGTCGTTGTACCCTAATGCAAAAATAAGCGTCTCAGATGTACAGGCATCGTCAAAAACACTGTTATCCGTATGAAGAATTTTGCGGCCAGGGTCAGAAAAATTGTTAACGACGAAATCATCAAACGCATTCAGATATTGGATACCTGTGATTTCAACGGTTCCCGACACCACCTCAATTCGAATGTCAGAAGTACCGTCACCACTGTCCACCATTGCGACCAGTGGAGATATGGCCGAACCATCCTCTGTGGCATTACTGTCTACTGTTTGTTGTACAGTGCCGCCACCATTGTTCGAGATAGTAAACGTACCGCCGCCGCTAAATGCGCGATAAAAAACCCTGAATTGAGTTGTTTCAAATGGAACATTGAAATCAAGATAATCTCCAGGTGTAGAGCTATACCGAGAAAACCCATTGATAACAGTCGTAGCGTCACCAAGGTTTTTAAAATTCCATGAACCGCTAGTTGTCACTGAGTGGTAGTCGTTGTATGTACCCTCGGCATTGGTGGCAACACCCCTGGAACTGATAAATCCTATGCTTTCTGAGCCGTTTTCCAGCAAAAGCAACTTGCGCAGCACTGCCGCATAACTGTCCGAATATACGTCTGGACAGTTCGAACCCCAACTTATGGAGTCACCCAAAATACTAACAGATCGTCCAGACCATTTATCAGTAATAGTGGATTTAACGCCGCTCAACATGTCGCCCTGCGGCTCACGCGTGTCCACGTACTTGAATTTTTCAGTAATTGATATATAGCTATCAATGCTATTCACACTAAGCCGGTACTCTCCAGGCTCAACGTAAACGACCACCTGACCATTCGAGTTGGTCGTTTTTGATGTAGCGCCGTTGGTGTAGAATTCATCGTCATACATTATGGCAACTACACCCGATTCTCTGTGGTACATCGAGCAAACCGCACCGGTTACAACCTGTTTTCCGCTAGACTGAGCCGATGCTGTGTCTCGCTCTAGCGCTGTTATCGTATGGGGTACAAGTGCCATCATTTCACCTATGGGTTGTCAGCACCAAGTACAGTGCCTGTGTTGATCCAAGTAATAGTATATCCGTTTCTCTCGATGGCCGCACCTGCCGCACCACCTGAGCCGCCACCAGTCTGACCAAGGTCGCCGCCTGCAAACCCTGTAGCGGTAAATATGCCGCCAGCGCCATCATCGGCAGTCGCTATACCTCCAGCGCCGCCAGTCGTGTTGTCGCCATTCTGTGCAGGGGTAATGTCGATGGCATTAACAGGCGGCGATACAAAGCTGCCTGTAGCGCCTAGGCCGTTAGTATATCCCGCACCGCCGCCACCAGCGCCAAATGCCGATACACCGCCACTCGATGCGCTTTGACCATTAGCGCCCCCGCCGCCCCCGCCAATAGTGCCTGAGTTGTCAATCTGCACATTGGTTTCAAGGTATAAGGCTATACCGCCAGCTTCCGGCGTGCCGCCAAGGTTCGCGCCATTACCGCCTTTACCAACAATAAGCCCCCTGACATCAAGTATTGGGTCATTATTGAAGTAGCTAAAATCACCCGTTGACACGGCGGGCTGTGTGTTATCACTGCTACCAGCGACGCAGAAGCCATCAAAAATAATCCTAACCTGTGTGTCTGCATCATAGCTTGACGGCGGGTATTGGTCGTCAAATACATCGCGAAGCGTCCGCGCAGTACCACCCGCATCTTTCAACTGGTCAATCTCACTGGATAGTTGAACTACAAGCACGCCCTCGTCAACGCCTTCGTCCTGTGATAGCTCTTGGCCGTATGAGTGCTCAAGACAAGTGTAACTGAAATTATCCGACTCCTGCGCCGACATAACCTCAACAGGTAAGTCAATACGGGCGTTTGTGTTATCCACAATCGTCCTAGTGTTAACGTAAGCATTACCAGCGGTCCATACGTCGGTGTCTTTCGAATCCAACTGGAACGATATTTCGATGGGTGCTTTCGAGTATCTGCGGCCCCATCGCGCGGCCAGCAGGATAGCAGCCGCTTTGTTATCATTGTTAATCCAGCGACAGTTAATCGTTTTGATTTTCTGTGAGCCATAATTCGATACGCTATCAGGGTCGATGCGTACATATCCCTGTTGATAGTTGGTTATCTCGTCAAGGTCTTTGGCGTAGTCATATATGCCAAAATTCACAATGACAGTACTAACCCGCATATCAAGCTTATCCTGCCACGACACGGTATCAGCAAGCAGCTCACCCTCGTCTGTCCATGTAGGCACGGATGATGAGAAATCTTTAATCGCGACAAATGATATTTCTGCCAGCCGCTCATCCCAATACAGGCGATGCGGCGCTTCCATGCCTAATTCTTTCAGTAGGGTTTTAATACCTACCGGCTCAGTTAGCAGCGTGTAGTAGTTGCCAGGAAGGTACGCGCTACGCTCTGCCGCCCACTTCGACGTTGGAATGTAGGAAGAATCAAGACCCGCACCGGTAACAAGTAGCAGGTATAAGATATTGTCAACAGTATCTTGAATCTCGACGCATTCCTGCACGGTGTCATCTGCGCTATGCGCGTCGGCCACGGTGTTATATTGCGCTCTAACTACCGTCAGTGTGTCACTGCCACTGGTGCGCGTGTAGGTCATTATCTCGTCATTAATGCGGATGATGCCACTAGTGCCGTGATTAGCATCGCCTGCGCCCGTAGGTGACAAGGTAATGCTGGTTGCAGCATCAGTAATATCAGCGCTTAGATAGCCGGTTGATTTTGGTGGATACTGCGCACGGTCATTGTCAGCGAATTTAAGCGGGTCGCGGCCTGTGATAGACACGCCTGAAGCGGTTTTCTTGAACGAGTCCAGCAGGTAATGGCGAGCCTGAAATGCGTTAGTGTCAAAAGTGAATTTATCGTCTAGGTATCCAGAGTATACCCGCATAGGAAAACCCTGATAATACGGATATGTAGCCCTCCATAGAGGCCAAAAATCTACAGGGTTTCCAGGTGTTGAAAGCTCGGTCTCGTCATTGTGGTCGCGAATGTTTACCGTTACTCGGCCACGGATGCCGATGCCGCCTTCTGGGTCAATCGATGTTGCACCGAACGACGGAGTACCCGCAACAAATGGCGCAGCATCAAGACCAGGAGGAACAGGCGAGCGGTCAAGGCAAAAGCGAAATGTCGTGCCGTCACAGTCAATCTCCACATAGTAAAATGGGCGCTTTACTGCTTCTTTTTTCGCGTTGTTATACAGAGCCATGACCGGTCTGACTCCAGTTAATTGACATTAAGTTGCGGGTTCCGCTGAACTGTAACGATATGTCACCGCCAGTCATGCACAATCCGACCTCGTTAGGGTATTCCAGCAAGTTCCACGCAATGAAATAAAGATATTCTTTCGAAACCTCTTTAAAGTCTAAGAAATAATTCTGTATCCAAGTTCTATCTACGTTATCCAGTGACACGCTATTGCTAAACCCCTTACGGATAATGCTGCGAGACGTGAACTCGCCGCCGTCAGTCATGTTGTTACGGTATACCGTATTGTCAGCCATGGTAATAGGCGTATGCCCGCTAAAGAATGGGCGCTGCAATTGCAGAGCGATGCCTGCTGAGATATAACCTATACCTACCGAACCTGTGCCGCTGCACACGATTTTTATCCTGCGAGCCGACACCGTGCCGCCAGTGTAGTGAAACATGAGCGGTGTGTTGTCAGTCGGGTTTTTACCTGTGGTTAATGGCGTGAATGAACCTGTCGTTCCAGCTGACCACTCAGCGCCAACAGAAAACAGTGACGTTCCCAGTGTATGAGCGCCTACGCATATTGTGTCAATATCAACGTTAGCGGGTAATGTAATGGTAATCTCTGCGCCGCCTGTGAATGTCCATTTTTTGTATGTGTTTGGCACTAACGCATAAGCACCATTGGTGCCGGTTGTCACTGACACGCTATCGTAATTTAGCAGCAGGTTGTCATACAATATCCGCGCATGGTTAAGCGGGAAAGGTGGCGTTGTGGCTGTGCCGCTCGTAGCTGTTATCGCTGTCGGAGAAGTTATTGCCGCTGCTGACTGTGGCGTTTTTGCTGTCGGGGCAGAAATGGATGCGCCTGAAACAGATGACAAAGCAGAAGGCGACGAAATGCCCGCTAGTGCCTCGGCGCTCCACGCCACAGGGGATGATATAGAGGCGGCAGAAGCTGCGCTATAAGATGTTGGCGATGTAATACCAGCAGCCGATACAGACGAATAGTAAGCAGGACCGCTAATGGACGCAGTAGAGACTGGAGAATGAGCGCTTGGTAGTCCAATCGACGCATCAGCAATTCCGCTAAATAGCAATGGTGCAGATATAGACGCAATTGACACAGCAGTGCTTGCCGACGGCGCAGTTACGGATGATTCGCTGACAGCCGAATATGACACAGGCGTAGATATGCTACCGGCAGACACAGCGGATAGCGCATCAGGGTCGGTTATGCTCGCCCCGCTAACAGCAGTTACAGCAAAGGGTGAGTCAATAGGCCAAGCCGGTGACGGCGTTAGCGCTCCCTTGTTTGATGTAACGCTAAAGTCTGTAGGTAGCGCAGTCATTACGGCTCCTTATGGCGCGTCGATTGGTGCTGGCGTTACTGGTGTTGCGGCGCTAGGCGGTGATACTGTGCCTTCACTAACCGGAGTGTTTGCGCTAGGCGCTGGAATTGTTGCCTCGTTTTCAGGTGTCATGTTAACCCCCTATAAAGTTAAAGTCATACCCATCACCCGCAAGGGCTTTGAGCAGGTCATACACTTGCTGCCCTGATACCATATCAGAAGGGTTTAAGCCGCGAATATCAAATGTGCGGTTTGGTGCTTGAGCGCCAGCAGATGTCGTAGTCGTATTTGTTGCAACCTGTCCGCCTGAGTATGATTGCCCAGTGCCTGCGCTTCCGTAACTGGTGGACATAATACCCTTAACCTGAGCGAAACTTGCAACAGACTGTGCAGCAGCAAGCGGTATATTCCATGGGTATGGTGTTGCGGCCATGGTTTTAGACACGGCGGCATAGCCATCAACAACGGCTTGAGATACAGCAGCAGCCTTGCCAATCTCAAACATCTTACGGCTTTCGGTGTTCATCAGGCTTGATAGGTTGCCGAACATGCTAGAAAGCATAGATAGTTTTGCTTGCTTTTCCTGTTCAGCCAGTAGTAACCTTGCCCTTTTACCTTTCTCCTCGAGGCTTGTTTTCTGTCCCTCGAAATTATTTATCGCGTTAAGCTCTGCAAGTCTAAGGTTATCAAGAAGTGCCGCTTTTTCCTCGCCACTCAATACTTCAGACTCTTTTATCCTTGCTGCCTCATCTTGAATTTGCAAAACTCTCGCATCCGCTTGAGTTTTTAGTGAGGCGATCCTTTTTGCCTCAGAGTTTCGTTGAGCTTCTTCAAGCTCAGTCATTGCGCCAGTTTCAACGGCTACCCTGTTGCGCGTGGCGGCGTTAAGTAGCTCTGACTCTACAGCTACGCTTGATGTTAATATCTGAACTCTGCGTCTTGCGGACTCTCTAGCAGCATCTATTCTATCTTGCTGTTCGTCTGTAACTCCGCCCGTCTTTCCTTGAGCCGTATCAAGCTCAGCGCGAAGCTGCACAAGCTCCCTGCGCAATTCGGCTACAGATGCTTGGTACTCTTTGTTTTTGACTGCGCGACGGCCTGTTTGATTTGAGCCTACCGATGTCGCTCTTGCAAGCGCCTCTTCGGTGGCTATTTGCGCCTCCTTCTCTGCAATTAGCTCTTTTATCTTAGCTATGCTTTTATCTTTCTCCCTTCCTTCTTCTGCCTCTACTTGCGCCAAAAATTCAAGTTGATTGGATGTAAGCTTTGCGTTTTCTTGAAGCTCTTTAAGCTTGTCAACTAAGTCTTTTGTTGAGTCAGACGAGTCCATCATGCTAGGCACAAAAGCCATAGCTAAAGACGCACCGATACCCACAATCGCACCCACCAATGGGGCGCCCAACACGATACCCAAGTCAGCGGCTTGTTGTGAGAATGCGAGAAGCGGTGAAGTGCCTGCCTGAACTTGTCCGACGAATTGCTGTATTTGAATGCCGGCTTGGCCTGAGTTTTTGCTTAACTTAACAAATCTGCCAGACATAACATCGGCGCTATCAGACATCCTTGCCATTGCTGTATTTACAGCGGTAACATTCGCTCTCGCCGAATTGGCTTGTTCAGCGTAGCGCTTTAATGCCGCTGTCGCCTCCACAAGCTCATTGCCATTCTTATCAATGACGCGGTTGTTGTCATCAACAGTATTTCCTAGGCTTATTTGTCTTGATATAGCATTAGCTAGAGTGCTATTTGCTTGCGATAGCTTGTCGTTTAACTGGTCAGCGCCCTCTCCTAAAAGTGAGTAGCCGCCAGCCGCCTCGCTTAGTGAGTCGGCTAGATTTGTTGCGACCGTGGTTTGCGTAGCAATGACAGTAGATGCCTTCTGAGACCTTCCGGTCAAAGAGTCCATCATTGCAGCCATTTTTTCAGATCTATCTGAGGCGTTATTAAAAGCAAGCTTTAATGATGCCAGCTCATTGGTAAGGCCTTTTGCCTTAACTCCGTAAGCGGTTAAAACGTTCCCGTTTTCATCAATTGACCTGCCAGCCAAAACCTGTTCGGCAGCAAACTCAGCCAAAGCATAACTTGCAGCATTGTATGACTCGCGTATTTTGTAAAAAGCAAGCGAGCTTTGTTTTGCAGATTTGTCTATCTGTTCAAACGAACGGCTGGCTGATTCATTTGCCTGCTTGACTCTTTGAGCGGCTGATACGGCACCGGTATCGTCAACCTTTACATCAAAAGCGATATCGTTAGCCATTATCTAAACCCTTTTCAAACTTTTCTAACTGTTCAGCCATTCTGCCGAGCTGTTTTTTCTCGAACATACCGGCCATTTCTGGCGGCCTATTCATGGCAATGTAAGTAAAAATATCTTTAGGCGAACACTGCCAGTACTCGTTAGGTTTCATGCCGTAGGCGACGCACTCACGCAGCAGATTAGGCCATAAGTCGCTAAGGTCTACTGCGCTTGTGTCTTTCCCTCGTCTGACTGCTCACCTTCCCATGTTGGACAAAGTGCTGTCAGAATGTCGCTGAATGCGCTTGTCACCTTGGCTGTATTATCCAGGCTGTTGAGCGTATCCCAAATATCCATAGGGTCAACATCAACACCGCCTCTAGATAAGATGAGACTAATCAGCTTTGAGCCTTTGGCATAATCAGGAATTTCACCCTTGAAGATATCGCGAGCCAATAAGAAGGGGCTGCCCATTTCGTCGGTGATGTCCTGTGCTAAATCAATAGTCACAGGAACCTCGACTTTATTTTCACCCCAAGTCAGCTTGATTTTGCGATAGCTCATATTAAGCCACCGGATCGGTAAATGTGGCCGCGCCAGTAGATGACATTGAAAGACTAAACTGCATCAATTCACCAACTGAGCCTGAATCCTCAAAGCTATCTAAGAAGAAATCGCCACTAATCACTGAGCCGCTTGTGCCTGCGTCATCGGCAGTACAAGTAAGCACTACAGCGTAAGCCTGTGAGCCTGTTTGCATGGCAGATTTCAACAGTGAGTTGTTGCGTGTTACACCGCTACCGGTGAAAGAAATTGATTTCTGAGTTGGCGTTGCATGGGCGTCTGCCCATTCACCGGAAGTGTCGCCGGAAGTGTCGCCGCGTGAATTTGAGATTGAAAGCGATTGCTCCACTAAAACAACGGCAGTACCGCCAATTGTTCCGGTCCACTCGCGTTTGTGAATACCTGCACCTACTGACATGGTTTAATCCTCATGGTTGATTTATAGTCATTCTAACTGGTCAAACCACTAGACGCAATATTTATGGTATTGTGGGGCCGGGTCAACACTCAACATTCACAGAAAACCTAACCATCCAACGGCCTGAGCCTGTGCGCATGGGTCGGCCAACTGATTCGGCGGTGTTGACTACTTTCATGGTGCCGCTATCATACGACAGGTTGTTAAATAGGTACGTTTGGCAACTTGTCGCATCGTTTACCAAGGTCAGCCAGTCATCGGGTAATTCTGACACATCACTAAATAGTGTTACTTGAATCAGGTATCGAGCGGTATCGGTGTTTGATTCTCTGCCGGTAGCGTTAACCAGACAGATTGACACGCTATCATTAGTAAACGGCAGTGCTGAGTCATCCCAGAAAACAGCATGGTGATAGCCAGTGAGCACATTGTCGATTAGTGTAGTACGAATAACTTCCGCTGGTAACGTGCTTGCGCTCATTTGCTCATTTCCTCTCTAAATACTTCGCTTAGGTTTATGCTCTGCAATCCATGTTCAATCCAGCGTGATTTTGCGTTAGGGTTTGTTAGTGCTCCACGCTTACCGGATGCGTCAGGGCCACGCGGAGACCAGTTGTCATTGTAGTACAACCAACCGGCATAGGCTGTCGTATGGTCGCCGCCATAGCTTAATGTGACAGACCATGTGCCACCCTCTCGAACAGGCGTGGTCACTTCCTTCGACTGTAGCAAGTCGCCCGTATCCATCGGCACAAAGTAATCAGAAGCCGTGCCAAGTCGCCATGCGGTCATGTAACAGGCATCTTTTGCCTTAACCTGTAGATCTTTGGTCCATGCGTCCAGCTTGTTGTTTGCGTCCGTGTATGACTTTCCTGGTTTAAATGGCATTAGCCGGTCAACAACACATAATCTTTACCGCCAACTAAAGGCGAGGCGGTTTCCACCTTGACGATTTTCTCAGCGCCTGACACTGGCGTTAAATCGGCATGTTCGCCCACCGCAATCATATCACCCTTCTGCGCGCTGGCGTATTTTGTCACATAGGTTGTATTGGGCTGGAATTCTTCCTGCTCGTCATCACGGCGAATAGCGCCACCATTCTTGAACCTAGCGTCAAACGTAACAGGCGCATCCCAGCCGCCACCGTATGGTGACGATGATGTATCAACAGTGGACTTGCGCCATATAGTCACAGTCTCTTGTGGGAATTGGCCGATAATGGTGCTCATCCGCGCTGCACCTGTAAAGGATACGTGCCACCCTGACCAATAGCGGTCAGCACACAGGCTCCCGCGTCCATACCTTGAAGCAAATCAAGATATTGATTGCCGGAGCCTTTGCTTGTGTCGAATGATACCGAATCGCCGGTAAAGCTAGACTGGCTTGAAAGCTGCCCGCCTGACTGCTGCACAATCATCGCCGCAACGCCGTACATCTTAGCCAATTTAGCCTGAGCGTCACTGTAGCCGCCTGTGGTAATACATGCGTCTGCTTCGTCAACCACATCAATAATCATTTGAATTGATGCGTCTGACAGGCTGTTAGGTACAAAATCCCGCACCTCTGAAACTGTTATCGTAGCCATTGTATTTTCACTCTACCGTTACGCACGTAGCGTATTGTTGTTATGCCCTGGTCACGCAGATATTTGCGCAACGCTTTAGCCTACTCCAGTGTAACCTGTTTATCCAGCCCGTGAATAGTCACCTCATTCATGGGCCAGAAATACGAAAGCACCGTAAAACATTCGTATGTCATTTCGTCCGGCGTACTGCCTATCTCACCGAACCGGTATGGTTCGATAAGGGACTGCATTATTTAAAGATAATCCCTTCTGGGTCAGGCGTATTGGCTGTTAAGTTGAACCCACCAGTTGAGCCTGTTGCAACAATCACTGAACCATCGAAACACCTGATAGGCTGACCACCTGTTGAGCTTGCAGTGCCGTTCTTGAAGTTAAGTCTAGATGCCGTACAAGACACAGCAACAGTGTTGCCTGTAGTAGTAGCATTGACACTCTGAGCATTAACATCTGAGCCTCTATTTACAACGATAGGTGTAGCACCAGACGCTGAGTAACCAGTGCAGTCTGCCGTTTCCATCTCGACACACGACGAAGTAATATCAACAGCCCTTACCGTAGAAGCGCCTGCTGAGAAGTCAGCAGCATAAGCGTTAACCTTAGAGCTAAACTTAACATCCATACAGTTTACGGTTGCACCTGAGCAGTTCATCCCGTCGGCGTTCAGTGTTGATGCGTTATCAACCAGCACGTTAGTACCTAGACCGCCTGAGAAGTCAGCGCTTGTCGCTGTGACCGTTGAGCCGCCACCTATAGCAAGGTTGTACTCCCCGCATCCTGTAGCGCTGCAATCTCTCACGTTAGCAACAGATCCGTTACCAGCCCTTATTCCGCGAGTTCCAGCTCCATCCCAGATGCTTCCCCTTGCATAAGCAAAGCCGTTGACTAAGTAAAGCCCCCGGCCAGTTGCGTTTTTGACTCCTGCTCCTTGCAGTACTACAACCTTTCCGCCCCAAGCGGCCATTACGCCGTGCTGCTTGGCACTATCAGCAGAGCCTGACGTGTCCATATTGAACAATACGCCAATATTCGGCAGTTGTCCGCCATTGACCGCCAAGAATGCCGGAGTTGAGTTGTAATCCAGATTGGTGATATTCGTCGCTGCTAGTGCGCTGCGCTGAATAGTCACCTCCGCGTCATCAGACGTAATGGTGCACCCTGACAGGTTGATACCATCTACAATAACCTGCTCTGCCATAACAAAACCAGAAAGCAAGTTTATTGTTACTTTTGGATTAGACGGGGTTAGCCCTTTTCCTAGTGACAGGTAGAACGCTTGCGCCTCGTTAATGGTTGAGAAGTTCCCGCCAGTGCCAACCGTCCATGTAACATCTGAAGTTATTCCGGCTGCTGGTGATGAAACAACACTTGCCACACCCCCAACCAACTGCACCTCATAGGGGCCGTCGGAGGCTTGGACTTTGATTGACTCGTCAGCGTCGAATGAATAATTCTTACCAGCGAAATAGCCCGATGCAGTAACATCTGCGATAGTGTCAGCGGTAAAATACTGATAGGTTCTGTCTGCCAACTTAACCAAGCAATCACCATCTGAGCTAACGATAGCCACAAAGCTATTATTAGGACATAGGCAGTTAATTGTCGCGTTACCAGGATTGTTAAGCGTTACCGATGACAGGTCAAAATAACCAGCCTGTGACACGGTATAGCGGTCATCGTCGGTTACATACTTAAAGTTATTGCCGGTCTTGGAGCGCGGCATTTGCTCTAGGTTTTTCAGATTAAAGGCCATTACTGCCGCTCCTCCCATTCGAGTTGATAAAGAAATTCGCTATCTGTTGTGCCGTTGATATTCGTAAATACCAACAGGAAAGTATTACCAGCGGCTACACCGGACGCGTTACCACTTGCTGTATAGCTTGATGATGCCCGACTACCGCCACCCGATGTTGGAACAAGGTAAGATGTACCTGTGCGCTTGGGTGCAGTTGTGCTGAATGATGTTGCAATGCGCTTTTCAATCGTCACGCCGCTTGTGGGATGCGAAGCCAAACCGCTAACAGACAGGTCGTTGTTAATTGGTGAAAGCTTGGTGCTTGTCACGTCTGCCCACGAGCCGCCGCTAATAGTCTCACTGCCGGTGAACGGGTAAACAATGTATTTGCGACCACCAGCCCACCCGTTAATTAGGCGCAACTGTAGTTTTAGCGGGTAAACAGTTGTAAACCGATAGATGAGAATATCAGTATCAGCAATCGCATCAGCGCCGCTGCAGTCGTCAAAGAATTTGAACTGCAAGTTAGCTTCAAAGCTTGATTGCTGATTATCTACAGCAAAGCGCGCAGTGTTTTTGTTTTGCGTGGTCAGCAGAAAGTCTGCCCACGCATTGGGAATCAATCTATTCAGAATCGCCATTGCTCGCCACCTTCTTACGTCTCGTGCGTTTAGGCTTTGGCGCTTCTTCTGGCTTGAATTTAGCGTCGATGATTTTGTAACCCTGAGCACGCAATTCTTTTTTGCGTTCAGTCGTTACAGGGTGAGGCTCGTAAATGACTTTCATAGCTGTCTCACTGGTTAGACCACTTGTTACGTACAGTTTACTATAATGGCTAGAGTTTAGGCAAATTTGGAGAAGGGGAATGATTGAATCAATAGAGCATGCAAGGCTATTGTACAGAAATGAATACCGCCTTTGCGCTGAAGTTCTCAGGCTGCCAATTAAGCGTTGCGAGAAAAGAGCACAGGCGGCTTACTTCAAGGCGCTAGGCTACAAAGTGAGGGTTAAGTGATGAATACGCTAACATTAAGGTCATACGAGTGTACTTTAGATATTCAACGCGAGCAGGGCGTGACGCTGGATGCATTTTCCCACTCTAGTGTGCTAATCGACCCTCATCGCTACCACCTTGAATTTGAAACAGAGGATACAGAAAGATTTGAACTTGGGGAGAAGTGGGATGTTGCCATTATTGAATATCGCGACCTTAAAGCATCAAACCCGGCGCTAGCTATTAACGAAGCGCAGAGGTTTGTTTATTCTGGAGCAACATACCACGGAACATTTATCGTTCAACATAAGTGGGAGCACGGAGTTGAAATGGTTTGCGAAGGTGAGCTTATAGGTGTGATGGAGGGCATTGGTGATGAGTGAAGAAGATTACGAATACATATTCCGTGATAGGCACGAATCAAGCATTCCGTATATTGACGCGGGGGATTTGGATGATATACGCATTGACGGTAGTTTTTCACTTGGTGAGCTTGAGCGGCTTGTGTGGGCATTAAAGGATAGGGAGGGCAAGTGATGATTAAAGAAACAGCAGTAAACGGCCCGTCATTTGTAAGTCGCTGCGGTGGCGGTCATGGCGGTGCGTGGATAAGCACAAGCGGCGGGAGCGCTGGATCATCTAGCTTTGGCATCAAAAGCCTTGAAGTTGACACGCGGAAGGGGGTAAGCGTTCCGTACTGGGAAAAGCGCGTCAAGCAGATTGGAAAAGGTAAGCGGCATTATTTTTATATTGACAAAATGTGGCACTACATTGAGCTTGATGAAGTCTTGCCGCCACTTATTCATTACAATGTCAGAATAACAAAAAGCCCCGCGTAAGCAGGGCTTCTTTATCTTAGCTAACCTTATGACTGGTCGCCAACAGTAAGCACACCAGCAGTATGCTTGATGTCTGTTGCGACTTTATCCCAGTTAGTGCCGGTTGCAATTTCCGCATCAGTCGGAGACTTACCTCCGTTGGTTTCATCCCAAGCGTAACCTTTCAAGCCAAGACCAAACGTGTAATCAACCTGCATTGTAGTTTCAATGCGTTGGTTGCCGTTAGTGGTCTCGATGTTGCTGATTACGTCGCCTGCATCGTGAACTACTGCCGCACCTTCAACCAGTGAAAGCACTTTGTAGTCAGTGGTCGATACAGTCAGCGCTGGCGCATCGGTAACAACAACCATCTTGCCTAAAATGTCCACAACGCGCACGTTTTGCGCTTGGAACAGCTGAGGCGTGTTAGTCAGGTTCTGACCAACTAGGTTGTGGTAAGTCGCACCGTTCATAATCTGGCAAACCAGATTGCCTGAGTGGTCGCCGAACTTAGCATGAGCAGCGTTCATTGCTGAGTAGCTAATGCCATCAGTAGCTGAAACGTCATTGGTAGCCGATGCCTGATTCTCGATAGCTGCAACCAGTGCCGCAATAGCGGTGTTTAACTGGTCCTGCATCATAGCTTCAGCAAAGTTACGGCTGGCAACTTCGATACCGCGTGCGGTAGGTTGGCGCAACCATGTAAGTTGTGAAGGCTCATATCGAATCGGGCCAAAGCCACCAGCGATTTTAACGCTTGAGTGCTTCAGTTGGGTCAGGTCGGTCGCAGACGCAGAAGAGTTAGACGCGTAACGGTCAACACGACGCTGCGCAGAGTGAATAGCCGCAAAGAATGATTCTTGCAGGAAGTCACCGTCAAAGCCTTCTGTAGTCAAACGGATTGCACCGGCAGACGCTTGGTTAAACTTGTCAACCATTTGTGCCAGAGTTTCAATTGTGGCAGGCATGATGTATTCATTAAATACCTGCATATCTGATAAAGCCATAAATCACCTCAATTTGGTAAGTTAAATTTACTTGCAAAATAGGCAGCACGACTATTCTTGTCGCCGCCAATGTCGGCCTTTGAGGTGGCACGGCCCCCGTTACCTGGCCCATTTAAAAGCCCGCCGCCGGTTGTAACGACAGTGGTTTTCAGCAATGGTGCAAAGCTGGCATCCTGTTTGATTTCCGCTTTGAACTCGTCCAAACTCAATGATGTGGCACGGCCCTCATCATCAAGAAAAACTACCTTTCCGGTTTCCGCGTTAACGTCAATCCGGTCGGAGATAAGGCGCTTAAACGCTCTACCACCTGTATCTGTTGCTAATTCTGCCGCAAGGTCAGAAACTAACTCATTTCGTTTACCGGCTTTAATTTGGCCGGTCAATTCGTCGAGCTTTCCTGTTAACTCATTAATCCGCGATTCGCTGCGGGATTTAAGGTCATCAATCTGCTCCTGATACTGCTTTTCAATTTCGGCAGCATCGCCTTTTGTTCTCGCCTTCTCCATAGCTTCTGCTTTAGCCTTTTCGATGGCTTCAAGTTTCTGCGCTTCAAACTCACTTAACTGGGTTTGCGCTTGCTTCCACTTGCTGTCTAAATCGTTCGCGGTTTGCTTAACTTTAAGCATCCCCTTATGGCTAAAACCTTCACCGTCTTCCACATATTGCTCTTTTGCGAAATCCGGTAATTCCTCGTATTGCTCTTTGGTTAGTTCTGACATTGGCACGGCCTATGTTTCTTGAGGCTCCACGGGAGTCTCTTCTTCTTGGATATTTTGTACCGATTGGTTTACGTTGTCAACTGGTCGGGCCACCGGTGCATCTGCCACCTCCATTTCCAGCTCTTCGACAATTACGTCAATCTCTTCACTAGTCCAGCCGCCTTTCTCAAGTTGGCGCATGAATTCTTTCTGGCTGATTTCGCGGTCAATACGCAATTCACGCAGCACCCGAACCTCATCAACAGTTAATCGTGGTGTTGCAAAGTCGCGAGGCAGGTCAATGGATACCTCACCGCTCTTACCCTCAAACACCATGCAATATTCAATAACGCGAATAAACGCACTTTCGATGCTGGTCGATAATGATTCAAGCATGGCATTCTGGTCGCTGGCATTAATGTCTGCCTCAGTCGCCGTCATGGTGCCAACGTCTGACTTAACAGCCCCACCCATCTCTGATATTTCTTTTTTGTTGTGCTCGAAATACCACTGGAAATCTGACATTTCAGCCGACGCGCTTTTAACGTCTACTGTTACACCTTCAGGCAGGTTATTTACTGAGCCTGGACCTGTGGCTACGTATGCGCGACCGTTGTTAGCCTCTTTGAATATCTTGCCGTCACCCTCTTTCCACCCTTCAGTGTAGGTGGTAGGTGCTAAGTTGCGTTGAGTCTCTTTGTACGCAGCAGACACACGATAACGGTGCAATGTTTTTAGGCAGACAGGGTAAATATAACCCATGCCGCACGGTAGCTTGTGGTCTTTGATTTTCTCAAGTGATACGAATTCAGCAGGTATGTACTTTAGCGGAGCGCCGCCAACCATCACATAGGAGCGCTCACCTTTCTGCTGCTTCTTATTGCTGTTGTAAATGATTTTCTGCTGGTAGTAATTGCCTTCGTCATCGAGCGCCAGGATCAAGTAAGATTCAATGTCGTCATGACTCATTGTCTCTTCGTCGAATTCTGTGCCGCGCTCAAGTAATGCAAGAAACGTTAACTGCGACACGCCGTTGCGTTTACCAAATGCCCAGTTAACCACATTTTTTCGAGAGTAAACTTTAATCTTTGCGCGCGGGTTCGCTGCGTCTGATTGCTCTTTGCTAACGTCGGTCAAGTCAACATCACCTAAGCCGTTATAGTCAGCAGCCACGACGCACCAGTTATCAACCAGTGAATCAGAAGCCGCTACTTCCATTAACTCGTAAATAGAACAGCCGTTGCCGTCAGCATCTTCTTCAAGGTAGTCAAGCGGTATTTTTGTCGCAGTATCATCTATACGCATCTTGCCAAGTAGTGAGCGCAACGTTTTGGCTGGGTAATCATCAAACTCAGCACCAGCGATGAATTCACGATAGCGGATAATCGCGTCATCTGTTTCGGTGTCAACCTGTGACGGGTGCGGCAGGTAAGTGTAGGTCATCGACTTAACCCTATCCTCACCTTGCAAACAATCCTCAGCAACTGACATTTGGAGCGCTGCGAATGGATAGTCTGGATGAGACTCAATACTCACCACTACCTTTGTTCTAATGCCATTGCTGATAATGTACATAATTAACCTTTACTCGTTTTGCTCCAATTTTAGCCACTGGTCTAACCACTTACAAGCCCAATCGCTTAAATACTGTCGATTCCTCTTGCTCAAGCTCGTTTAATGTGATTGTGCGTCCTGTCATATCCGTGAATTTGGATAGCGATAATTTACCGTCAAGAAACAATTTAGCCCTTGTGGTGCCAAGCGATGATTCAACAAACCATCTAGGCTGTCTGCGCAACCATGCCTCGTGGCTGGTATCGCTTCTAACTGTTGTCGGGTCGAATGCGTCTTTGTCGCGCTTGCCTCGATACTTGGGTTTGCCATCTGTGCGGGCTTCTTTCTTCTCAAACGCCTCTTTTGCTGCCGGTCCTGATTTACCGCCTATGGCAACCTGCTGACCTGTTAGCTCGAATCCTTCGGGCCCATAGATTAGTGTGCTACGACAAAAATAGTGGAGAGGAGGAACCGGTAACTTCGGGTCATCAGCCTTAAACCGTTTTTTAGAATTGTTGCGACATATCAAACTAGTCCGATTATCCCACACAGCAACGAATATCGCTTCCTGATAGTACTTAGGGTGCGCAGATACATTGGCTCGTCTCGCCTGTTGTACGTAATGCGTGAAGGCTGTTCTGGCTAATGACTCAGCGCGGGTTTTCAGTGTGCCGTCAAACTCAGCGCGGATATTCTTTATCACCTGATTAACTGTCTCGGCGCGTGAATAGCCCTGTCGAACCATTGACATAATGCGCTGATTGCGTCCGGCGTTATTACCAGTGATGAATTCATCCCAGAAGCCAGCCTGCTTTGACTGCTCCATGACAATCATTTGCTCGCCGATAAACGATAGGATTTCATTTCTCGCCGGTGGCGTTAGCTCAGTATTGCGAAGCATGTAACGCACTTCATACAATGCCGCCTCTTGCATATCCTTGGTGTAATCGGCCCAGCCTGAGTTCAATTCGATGATGCGTTGTATGCGCTTCTCGATAGTCTCAAGCTGTTTTGGCGTGCGTGGTAAGCCGCCGTCAAGAATAAGCAGCCTGATTAACCGGTACGTTTCCTCTAACCCTGGATACACAGACGCGTTGATATACCCTGAATTTAACCTATCAAGGTATACCTCGTGCATTAATTGTGCGTCTAGGTTTATTGTGATTGTCATCCAAACCTCGGTGCGGCTGCTGGTTTATTATAGTTTATTATCATATCTTGGACAGCATCCATCATAGGGTCTATTTGGTCATCATGCTTGCCGTTAGGGAATAGTGAATGCTCACGGATAAACTCAGGTAAGAATTGCGAATCTCTAGGAAGAAATACGCGCCCAGACTCTATTACCGGAGCAGCGTCATACGCTCTAGTAATTTTATCTCTGTTCCTTTGTATATCGCCAACTAGCATTCTTTTTTGCCTCATCTGCTGGATAAGCCCTGTTCCGCTTGCTTTGTCCTCTATCTTCATTCTTCTTAGGTTACCATTTTTATTAGATGAATGCTTCATCCAAAACATTTCTGCCATCTGCAATAATTGCGGTGCTTCCCATTTACCTCTAAGTTGGTCTATAAGATAAATGCCGCCTTCCGATTTACCCCAGCACTGAAAAACAGAATAGTCGTTTTCTTCGCCTGTCTTTTGGGCGGTATCCGCATAAATCATTCTATATTCAAACTCAGGCTCTTTGTCGTAAAACCTCCACCAATCATCCTTAAATATGCCGCCTCCAATAGGGCTAGGCTCCTGCATCATCTGCCCTGAAAACATGTAAGTGTTGGATGCTCTAAGCCTGTGCAAATCTTCAGTGACAAATTGTCCATCCCAAAACGTTTTGTCGCTTTCGTCAAGCGCAGGTATCTTAATATGTTCCCAATCTTCGCCGTTTCCGCCATTTAGCAAGAAGCCGCTCAAGTCGTCCTCATGCAACCTTTGCATGATAACAATGATTGGTGTGTCTGGTGAGTTCTTACGGCTCTCCATGGTGGTGCTAAACCAATCGATGACATTCTGCCTCATAGTATCACTGTTAGCTTCACCAGCCTTGTGTGGGTCATCTATGATTATTGCTCCGCCAAAGTAATCGCGCATCTTCCCAGCGCCATACCCCGTAATTGTGCCTTCTGCGCCAGTAGCGTAGACAATGCCGCCATCTGACGTTCTGAATTCATCCTTGGCTCTTGAGTCGTTCTGCATCATCACATGCGGGAATATCTCGGCGTATTTCTCGTGCTGCATTATTGCGCGTGTTGCATACGCGTTTGCTGTAGCAAGTCGCTTTGAGTACGACGCGTGAATAAACTCAGAATCAGGGAAGTTACCCATGCACCATGCCATAAAATTAATCACAGCTAACTCTGTTTTACCTGAGCGTGGCGGCACGTTTATTATAAGTCTCTTTATTTGCCCAGTAACGATACGCTCAAGTGCATTGCATATTATGTCTTGGTGCCAATTATGCTTTAGGTCAGCGCCTTTTCTTGCGCTGAATAGCGTGCGGGTAAACATGAGTAAATCTGTGCGGTTATCAGCTATCTCATTCGGCGTCATACTTTGCGCCCTTACTTAAGTTGTCTTTAGCCCATAATGGCTGTAGATTATCTAAAGCGTTTATAACTTTTGGATCTGTTTCACCCTCTGAAATAAAGACAGATACGGGCTTTATATGGTCAATATGCCATTCTCCGTGATTTTTCCAGCTCATCCCCTCAGTGAACTTTGATTCCATGTTTGCTCTCAACTCATCTTTTGAGTATCCAAGCTCTAATTCTGTTTTGGTTTTCTTCTTTCTGCCAGTTATTAGAATTATTCTTGCAAGAAGTTTTCTGCACAATATGTAAGGCTTGTTGTCTGGGTTTGCATTGAATTTTCTAGAGTATCTTCTAGATATAGACCTCCTTTTCTCAGGATTGTCACTAGCCCATTTAGCCGCGTACTCTATCTTTTTTTGTTTCGCATTTTGATATTCTTTTTGTCTGCAACCTGGATTGTCCCTTCTCCATTTTGCCGCCCTTTCTATTGCTGCCTGTTTGTTTTCTTGGTAGTACTTCTTTGACTTCTCTCTGTATTCAGGGTCTCTTTCCAGCGCCCTTTTGTATAAAACATCATAACCTATCTCTGCCGCCTTTTTGTTGTTATACGAGTTCCTGCAAGACTTGCAGTGCGACATTTTGCCTGATTTTTTTGATTTGCAATTATGGAAGTCATCGAGTGACTTGATGGTTTTACATTTTGTGCATTGTTTCATGTGACACCTCTGCTAAAGGTTAGCTTGAAGGGATTGCGGCAACCACTAGCAAGGTGGATTTCGTCTGGCCGGACTAGCCGCAACTTTGATTATACTTACTTGTGTTTATTTCTCAATGCTTCAAGCACAGCTTGGCTGTTGTCTTTTGGTGACATAGTACCATCGGATGATTTGTGGTCGATTTCCTGCTTGGCTGAATGGTGCTTGCTTGCCATGCGCTCAGCAGCCCACTTGTAAGCATCCATCATCACTTTTGCAGCTTGCGGCTCAATCATGCCGCCTTCAATCATTTCAGCGATATCAATCATACGGTCAGCGTGAGCAAAACCAGCAGCTTCTCTCGCACTTGCGTATTGTGCCCAAAACTCAGGCTTTCCAACTATCCAGCGGCACACAGTAGACGTAGACGGCTTTGATTCTATACGGCAGTACTCGCGCAATGATTTACCGCCAGCGATATGCTCACATATCTCTTTCGCTATTTCATCTGAGTAAATTGTAGGTCTGCCACCGGCCATATAATCAACACCGTTAATTAGTCAGCCTTAAATATACCACATGATAGGATAAAAAAAAGCCCTGCGGATAACAGGGCAACTGGAGGGGAAGAAACAAAATGATTTACTCACTAACACCATAGCGGGTTAGTTGTGTGGTGTCAATCATTAACCACTAACGGCTGATAACTAACACCTACCGGCAACTGCATAAAGTCCAGTTCATATTCGCTATACATCCATTGTTGAAATGCGTGCTCGGCTTCTTGGAGATTGCGTGCGTCGTATATGTCGCACGAGTACTCCTTGCCGCTGATTGTTGTAGATGCGCGGTAGTTCACGACAACAACCCCCCAACCCAGCATAAACAGCCACACAGCCCACCCGAAACACGTCGCCGCAACATTACCTTTCGTCTGCTCGATATACTCACCCTATGCAAGCTCAAGCGATGCCCAGGCTATACCGGCGAATGTGACTACCATGTATGTGTAATAGAATTCGTTCATTTCCTCGCCCTCCAACTCTTCTTAGCTTTATGTATCGCTGTAAACGCTTCGATATTGTCGTTTACCACACGATACGCGTATTGTGGGTGACAGCCTACCGCATTCGATAATGACAGCACCGTGCGATGTTTACCCGTTTTCGCCTCTGCGATGATTGCAGGGGCTATTGTGCCGTATCGTTTCATTCCTCTTCCTCACAGTCCAGTATCTCTGCGTCGTACCAATAACTGTCAACGTACTGTGCTTCCGCATGTGCCATTGCTTTTGCGTCATCCGCATTATCAGCCTCAACCCACAATTCATCTTCCATCATCATTTGTGTTTTTACTAAATATTTCACACCCTACCCCCATTCTCTGCGTATTTGCGCATAAGTTCCGGATGATTGAAAATCTCAAATGCTACCTTGTGCGTTTTCAATCCCGTTACCTGCGCGATTTTAATGTAGCTACGTGCGCCGTCTTGTAGTGCGGCGCTCACTTTGCGGTAGTGTTTGTTCATAGAAAGTCTGACCAATCATAACCAACCGGCATTTCTTCAGACGTAACGATATGATTATAAATCTCGTCTTTCGCCAACTTGTCGAATAGCTCTTGATTCAACTGCCCGATATCAGTGCCAGCCATTGATATTGCAATCAGCCTGCGCATTTCTTCCGACTCGCACATAGAGCCAATAACGGTTCCTCGTGACACGATGTGAGTGTTATTGCAGTATCTCCACTCCATCGATTTACCATCTGCAACGCGCTCTGCCAGCCTCTCGGCGATATACCATAGGTTATCATTGCTGATACTGTCATAAGTCAGTAGCGTTGCTTCTGGCTCGTCTGGTAACTGTCTGTCGTATGCGGTTTGCAAGTTTGTGAATTTTAAGCCGGTCATAATTAAAGCCACCTCTTTTCGCCGTTGGTGAAGTGAATGCAAACTTCCTTCCCTTCCTTCATCCAGCGCATAAAATTAAATTCATCTTCCAGCAAATCTGTGCCGGAGTACATTGGCGACTCTGTAGCATCGCTATCATCGCATTCGTACCACCTTTCGCCACAGCATGGACAATAGCCACTTTTTCCGCCTTCAAAATCCCCAACAAGGAATAGCAACTTTTCATTAGCTTCATGCGACGAGTTAGCCTCAATAATAACGTGACGAGTAATGCCGTCATCCTCGTCAAAATCAAAGTGACCGCCGCTGTTGTTTTGCGTAAAAGTATAAAACGCCATTTTCATCCCCTCCATTAGTTTCACCCATTATAACGGGTTAATTTTGTTTTGTGGTTTGACCAGTTAGTCGTCGCACCAAGCCTCGACATCTTCCCATTCGCCGTCTTGAATATCCCCTTTACTCATTATGTTGCCAACAATATCTGTACCAAAGTCTTCTAGGTCATTTTGAAACTCGTCGAATTCCTCCTCTGTCATATCTACCACTTTTGAGTACCTGATTATTTCTGTCGCCGTAATTCTTACTTTCATCACTTCACCTCGTAGTTTTCAAGAATGTAAAATGGCGATGCATCTTCGCTAACAGCCTTATTCCAAGCCTCAGCCTTGCTGATGGATGGTTTGCGTTTCTTCCATGTTGCGCTTGAGCCAGACTTGCTTACACGCTCCCACTCAAAACCGTTGGCATCGGTTATAATGTACGGCAAACCCTCGCTGACATCTTCGTGCGGGTCTTTTTCACCCTTCCTCCGCTCTACCTCTGCTTCGAATTCTTCGCGGGTGCAGACCGTATCACTTACTTTAACTCTGGTTAGCGCAAAATTATAACCAGTCCAAGATACGTATTTACAATCTTCTGCTCGACTTGGCCATTCGAATTTAAAAGCTTCAACCGCATCGCTCACCGTTTTGCGTGGTTGTGTGGCAGCGTTATAGCCAGTCGATTTTTCGTTAACCGATACTGGCTGAATTCTGGATTCTATGTAATTAATCCAGTCATAAATTTTTTCTGCATCACCGTGATTCAATTTAATTTCTGGAAAAGTATCTAGCATTTCGATTAACTCAGTTGGTCTTTTCATTTCCCTTCCTCCAATTTCTCTAACCGAACAGCTAAAACCTGCTCGCCGTTTACAGGCAACCGCCCTTTTGACTTAATCCATACCTGGCCGTCTTTGTCGATTAATGCGCCTGCTTTAATCCAGCGGCGTAGTTGCGTGTCAGCTATACCAGTTTCTTTTACTGCGCGGTATACGCTGCCGTAGGTTTGTTTGATGTGTTGTGATAGTGGTGCAAGTGAGCAACCTCTAACTCTTGTCAACTCATAGTCAACCTCCACTATCACCTCATCTTCAATTAACGGGCAAGGTCCATTTAACGCAGCCTCAGCGCAGGCAACCATTAATGCCCAATCTTTTAAACATTGATCATTCATGCTTCATCCACCACAAATTGAATATTTGCCCACTGCAATACATATGTGTCTATTTCTTCACCATGGCTGCTGCAGCTAAATCCGCTGCCATCATAAGTGACAACTTCATACCCGTGTTCAGACCATAGCGGACAATAAGCAAGTATTGTCGAGTACTTCGGGATAGGGTGAACCCCATCGTTTTTGTGCCATTGTATTTTGTACATAAAATAAAACTGCAGCTTATTGGGCTGCAGCCATCCAATCCTGGGTTAGGTTTAAATTTTCAACTGAAACATCGTTAAAGGTTCTAAAACATTTTCCAGCAACGTACCAGCGTAACTGAGGGTTGCACTTACGGCCTTTTGCTTTATAGCCAGTCTTTACCACTTTAAAAGCGCGCTTACCTTTAGGCGTTAAATCTGCAGTTGTGTTGATTACGATAGCTGGCATCTTCATTTATTATCTCCTCTAGTTGATGATTCAATTATACCTACTCATTTTTGTTTGTCTACACTTTTTTGTGTTTTATTCTCTGGCCGTACCACTTCACACTCACACCCCGGAAACCGCTCCTGCAAACTCTGCTCGATGTCGTCGGCATCGGATAGCATGGCGAATTGGTATTGCTTGCCTTTGTAGGTGAGTTTTATTTGGTAGGGTTTCACTCAATACGACCCACATACAGCTTCCCGTCAACAACTTTTGTTTTGAATTTATAGCCAATATCGCTGGCTATTTTGCTTAGATTCATTCTAAATCTTGATACTGGCCTATCGCCAATATTTACAATTTTTAAATCATCAACTTTCATATCTTCAACTTGCGACTTAACAAAGTTTCTGTAATTCATGCTTTCCATTTTTCCAAAAAAATCTGTGGCTTTCATATATAAATCTCTAGTTGTTAAATTCATATTTATTATTTCAAATAATACCTAATCCATCAACAATATTATGAAATAGTAAGAGTTAGTTTTTTAACCACTATCTCTTAACTATAATAAACTCTTTATAATACATATACTTATAACTACTATAATAAGACATAGTGACATAGTAGAGATAGTTATAGATATATTTTAGTAGTAGTAAAAGTAGTGTATAAGTGATTTTCTATCTCTTTTAGTAGTGTTATTTTTATATGTATCTTAGGAAAATCCACTATCTCTACTATCTCTTCTAAGTCTATGATTTCATTAAACTTTAAGACATAGTGGCTTTCACTATCTCACTATCTCTTAAATGAAAAAAGGCGCTAATGCGCCTTAATTCGATATTTCACAGTTTTTCGCCGGTTCCTGTTTTCTGATTCATACTCATAATTTTCTACCAGTCCTTTTTCGGTTAATGCCTCCAGAACGCTTCTGACCTCCTCTTTTTTGTGCGGCCTGCAGCGGTTAAATATAACACCCTGAGTTTCACCGTCAGCGCTGTTTTGTAGTATGTCTTGAATTTTTACGGCGATAGAATCGTTTGGCGACTCGTCTTTAGTAATGTTAGAAAGCGCCAGTCGCATTTTACGCTCGCAATCAGACTTAGCTAATGCGTAAGCCCATTCTACGTGTTCAAGCGTTCTAACGCCTTCGCTGATAGATAAAACGAAGCTGACCTTTGCGCATAGCTCATAGCCACGTCTAGGGATAGCTTCCAATCCGCTGTCTTTCGCATCCTCTGCCATTTGCCAGAACTCGTCTATTATTTCATCAAGCCTGTCTGCAGCATCATCCATTGTGCTAATTGGCTTTTTGTCTGCGTAGTTTTCTATGCGCGTTCCACCCAACACGTCAAACTCGCCTAATGCGAACAGCTGGCTTAATTGCGCTGCCAAGTGCGCTGGTAGTTCTTTTTGCGTGCGTTTTCGGTTTGGTTTCGGATTGGTCTCAGGTTCGTCAAATATCATTGCGCGTGATAAAAACCCGTTAGTGGCTGTCTCAAAGTCAATCAGGCTATTAAAGGTGACGGGCGTTGTGTAGCCTATAACAGAAAGAAACGGAGCCTCGATGCCGCTTGAAATATTATTAAGTGCGCGTTGTATCTGTGGAACCCTCCTGGCGCATACGCCGCTTGAATCCTCATTTTCTTCTATGCGCTTTTCACATGATGACAATTCATTTTGTAGCTCTACGCGTAACGCCTCCTTTACGTCTCCACTAACGGGAAGGAATGAATCTGCTTTGCTGTAGCCACTCATAATTAAGCCGATAACACCCTCAAGGTATGACGCGTTGCGGCTGTTCATTATCTTACGCAGTACCAGTCCCATCTCGTCGATGCTATAGAAAGCGGCCTGGTGTCGAGTAAGGTTTCTTACTATTTCTTGTTCCGACTTAATGGCGCCATGCATCGCATCAATTAAACCTGCTGCGCGTAAACAGTCAGCGAAGCATTGCTGTATATGCTCTTTGCCAGTGGAGGAGCCAGCAACGCAGAAGCTAATAAGATTTGCGGTCATACCGTCGCGCTCGTCGATGTATTTTAGGCCAGCTATATTGCCAACCGCCTGAAGCGCTGCAGCAACTGCCAGGTTTTCGCGCTTGTAACGTGAGCTATCGTTTATCCATTTTGCAATCTCTCCCACAAGACCAGGCGGGCGCTTCAAGTCAACCATTGGATTAGAACCGGTTGGCTGCTCGTCGTATTCAAAGGTCACTGGCTGTTTGTATCCGCCCTCTTCTGCGTAATGAATAAGCGTGCCCATTTGAACTGGGTTACTGCATTTACCAAAGCTGTGCCAGTGGCGCTGTATGACATCAAAGCCAGGGTACTTTTCGCCTCGACTGCTCCATGTATCGAATATGTCGATACCATCACCGTTAAATGTGTGATGGATAGCCATGCCGCATCGTATCCAGGTATCGTAGTCAGTGTCTGGTGAAATGTAAGACAGGATATCCGAACACTGTTGCTGTGTCATATCAATAACGCCACGGGGGGTGTGGGCGCGATATGTGTCTGGTTTCTTTAGTAGCTGCAGCAAACCGGCAGGAGGATCTGAAATGTCTGACGCGCTACCATGCAGGACTTCATACTCCATGCCGCTTTTATGTAACGAAGATGGACCAACTACATACCCGCTACTTTTAAAATCAATACCTCTGTATTTCTCATGATGCTGCTTTAGTGCGGCGCCACTGCCATTTTTAAAGTAAAGGTGCATGGAGCCATTCCCGCTACCTGTAGCAACTACTAGTCCGGATTCACTTAACAAGTCGCAGTCAAGGTCGTGACAAAGCTTCACAAACGAGTCCACACCGCCATTCCTTGCATCAACATCTATTACTAGTAAACCAGATACCAGAACACCGTAACCGGTAGAAAAGTGGCCCATTTCCTCCATGGTTTCTAATTGCTCGTCTGACCAATCTGGGGTGTGCTGCCAATTGCTATTGCATGGGTGCTTTCCTATAGCCTCACATTCTTGGTCTCCACAAGCGCACTTGCCATTAATAATTTGGTGCAAGCCAAATACCTTGTAGCCTTCTTCCACGAAGTCGTAATGATTAGCCATGTTATTGCTCCACCCAAGTTAACACGTCTGGCCGCAACTCCTCTTTTTTGAAGTAGCCTTTTGTCAGCCTTTCAACTTCTATAGCCATGGTCGCTGGTATCCTCCCTCTTTTTTCCCAATACTGCACAGCTTGTCTTGTTACGTTAAGCTGCTCAGCAAGCCTGGCCTTACTTCCTACCCATTCTATGAGCCGGTTAAGCTCAACCCTTTGCTGTATCTCTATATGTTTAGCTGATTTCATATTTTTACCTGATGTTTTACATTTTATTTTACAAAGTGTTTGACAAGCATAATTCAATAGTTCTATGATTACAACCGTTGAAGAGAGAAAGAGGAGGATATTATGTCTTTACTATCAACAGTGTCTAAACCAAAAAACCGGCCTGTCATAGCCACTTTTCTAGGTGACTCGGGCCTTGGCAAAACATCAACCGCCGCAACATTCCCAAAGCCAATTGTTATTCGTGCTGAGGATGGACTGCAGGCAATCCCAGAAGCGCATCGCCCTGATGCATTCCCAACATTAACCAAAGTCGACGACTTATGGGAGCAATTGACAGCGCTAGTTAAAGAGGAGCACAACTATAAAACATTGGTTGTTGATTCTGTTACTGCGTTAGAGCGTTTATTTATTCAGCATGTCATTGAAAGTGACCCAAAACAGCCTCGATCAATCAACCAGGCATTAGGCGGATACGGTGCGGGGCTTGCAGCAGTGGCAGCCATGCATCAGCGTGTGCGAAAAGCGTGTGGTGTCCTAAATGAGCGCAAAGGTATGCATGTTGTATTTATCGGCCATGCCGACACAGAAACGATTGAGCTGCCAGACCAGGACGCTTACACGCGGTATAGCTTGCGCCTTGGTAAGAAGTCAGTAGCGCCTTATGTTGATGATTCTGACATTGTAGGCTTCATTAAGCTAACCACATTCACTACAGGCGATGGTGAGCGCAAAAAGGCAATTTCTGACGGAAGCCGTCAGCTTGTTTGTTATGCGACTGCCGCAAACGTATCAAAAAACCGCTTTGGCATTACGGATGATATTCCTGTTGAGCTAGGCAAAAACCCATTAGTTAACTTTGTTCCATCATTAAAAGAAGGTAAATAATTATGTCATTTTGGAATCTATCAGATAACAGCGAAAACCTGCAAAACAACAACGGAACATTCGACGCTGGCGGCGGCGAAATGGAGCCAATCCCAAAAGACACGCAAGTAAAGGCGGCGTGTGAAGAAGCTAAGTGGGATTCATACGAAGGTGATGAATACATCAATCTTAAATGGACGGTCCTGGCGCCAGCGGAATATAAAAACCGCAAAATCTTTCAGAAAGTGCGCGTTATGGATTCTGACACCAAAAAAGCGGACAAGGCAAAGCGTATGCTTGCTGCGATTGCCGCCAATGCTGGTGGCGGGTTATTGAAAGTTGAAGGCAAGCCGACCGATATGGACCTGCAAAAGAACCTAGCAATGAAGCCCATGGCGCTAACACTGCAGGTGTGGGAGATTGAAAAATCAGACGGCACGGGCAAGGCAAGTGGAAATTGGGTGCAGCAAGTGGCGCCATTAAAAACGCAAGCGCCAGTTGAAGAGGCGCAGAAAGGTAGCGTAGACCCAGATTTGGGCTGGTAATTTTAATGGGCGGTTCGCCGCCCTATATAGGAGGATTTATGGAGCAACGTACAAACGAATGGTTTCAGGCTCGTAAAGGCCGCATTACTGGAAGCGTAGTAGGTGCTATTTTAGGGTTGGCGCCTTATATGACGCGTGATGATGTTATGCGTCAAATGGTGCGTGAATACCACAATCAGGAGCGTGAGTTTAAAGGCAATGCCGCGACGCAGTGGGGCACGGCAATGGAGGAAACGGCAAAGGCTGATTTTGAAATAACGTGCGGGCACGATGTAGAAGATGCGCCGTTTGTCCAGTGGGATGAAGATTGGCTTGGCGCATCACCGGATGGCTACGTTGGTGACAATGAGTTGCTAGAAATAAAATGCCCGTATGGTTTACGCAATCAATATCCGACCATCTTTAAGAGCATTGATGAGCAGCCGCATTACTATGCTCAAATTCAAATTCAACTGCTTGTTACGGATCGCATAGGGTGTTATTTCTGGCAATGGTCACCGCACGGAAATCAATCTGAATACGTTCCGTTTGATCCGCTATGGATTGATGAAAACCTTCCAAGGTTGCGCGAGTTTTACGCGGAATACTTAAACGAGCGCGAGCACAACGCGTGGAAATACATTACAGGCGGCGAAGTAGCAAAGCGCTACCAATTGGCAAAGGCTGCGCTTGAAGTGGCTAAAGTCGAAATGGAAGAAGCAAAAGAAGCACTGATAGCTGCCACCAATAACGAAGGTGGGAAGATTGGCGACTTAACTATTACGCGAGTAAAGAAGAAAGGTGCCGTATCTTATCAGAAGGCACTTAAAGAGTTGGCGCCAGATGCTGACCTAGAAGTTTATCGTGGTAAAGATAGCGAGTATTGGAGGATTAGTTAATATGCCATTGCGCGACTACCAACAGGAATCTCTAGATAAAGCGATCGATTGGCTAAAAACGTCTTTTGAGCCTGGAGTTCTAGACCTAGCAACTGGAGCAGGGAAAAGCCATATAGTCGCGGCATTGGCAGAATGGGCAAGCAAAGCAAGCGGTAAAAAGGTGCTTTGCTTGGCCCCTTCCAAAGAGCTAATAGAGCAGAACAGAGAGAAGTTTTTAGCAACTGGAAATCCTGCCAGTATATTTAGTGGCAGTGCTGGTAGAAAATGTCTAAAACATAATGTTGTGTTTGCGACTGAAAAAACCGTGCTGAACGAAATAAACAAATTCTGTGGAAAGTTTGGGTTGATAATTATTGATGAATGCCACCGGATAACGCCGACAATTAAACAGATAATTTCACACATAAAAAAACAGAATAACAAGGTGCGCGTTTTAGGGTTAACAGCCACGCCTTACAGGTTAGGCACTGGCTACATTTACCAATACGGGGAGGACGGGGCGCCAGTTGCTGAAAGCGAAACGCGGGAGCCATATTTTAACAAGTTAATATTCCGAGTTCCTGCGCAACTTTTAATTGACAGAGGCTACCTGACGCAGCCGCACGCCGACCCTGACGTTATTGACCATTACGATACGACGGCGTTAGAGCGAAATTCCACCGGAGCATTCACTGCAGCAAGCCAGGAAAAAGCATACGAAGGTAAGGGTCGGTTAACATCTAAAATAGTTGCCGATATAGTTGAGAAATCTCGCTATAGAATGGGCGTGATTGTTTTCGTGTCGAGCGAAGCGCACGGGAAAGAAGTAATGGAGTCACTTCCAAAAGAAAACAGCCGCATGCTAACTGGAAAGGTTAGCAAAAAAGAGCGTGAGAGACATATTGCAGATTTCAAGGCGCAAAAGTTCAAATACTTCGTCAATATCCAGGTATTAACAACCGGATTTGACGCGCCGCATATCGACGTAGTGGCCTTACTAAGACGCACCGAGTCCGTAAGTCTACTGCAGCAAATGATTGGCCGTGGATTGCGATTGCACGACCATAAAAAAGATTGCTTGGTTTTGGATTATGCAGAGAATATTGAAAATCATTGCCCAGATGGTGATTTGTTTAACCCAGATATAAAAGTTTCCGGAGGAACAGGCGATGGCGAGCCTGCAGAGATAATCTGCCCAAGCTGCGGAACTGCAAATTTATTTAAGTTGCGCCCAAATGATGAAGGGTTTGAATTTGACGAAAACGGGTATCTGATAGATCTTGAAGGTAATCGTATAATGACAGATGAAGACCAGCCTATGCCAGCACACTGGGGACGCCGGTGCTTTGGTCAATCAATAATTAGAGGAATAAGCGACAGGTGCGAATACAGATGGTCGCACAAGTTGTGCGAAGATTGCGGCCATGAGAATGACATAGCCGCTAGGGTTTGTGAGCAATGCAAAGGTGAATTGGTGGACCCAAATGAGAAGCTAAAAATTGAGTTCGCCAGGATAAAAAAAGACCCATACACCCCAACTATTGACCGTGTTTTGTCATGGAATGTTAGGCTAACAAAGAGCATGAAAGGCAATGAAGTTATACGAGTGACTTATGTCACTGAATGCCGTACGTTTGAAATGTTCTACAGCCTGAATATGCGTTATGAATGGGTTCCATTTTGCAGGGCCACACTGGGAAGAATTGTTGAATCTGAGCAAGATTACATCGAAGCGCATTGGGCTGGTGAAGCGGTAATGCCAGAAAACATAAAAGCATATCGTGAAAATAAAAAATCACGATTTTACAGAATAGAGGGATATAACTATGAAGATACCGAAGTGGCTGCCTAGTTACGGCGACATGGAATTTAGGGGCAAATGCCCATTAGAAAGCGCTGAGCAGATAACGCTATTTAATATTATCAGAAAGCGTTACCCACAAGCTATCCATCCGAGAAATGAAGGAAAGAGAACGCACAACCAAGTTAAGCGTCAAAAAGCGGAAGGTATGACGCCAGGCGCGAGCGATTTAATTATACCTGCAGCGGTATGTTTCGTTGGTGAATTAAAGCGACAGGATCACACGCAAAGCGTTTGGCAAGATGGGCAAATAGAGTATTTAGAAAATGCAAAAAATGACGGCGCATTCGTATGCGTGGCGTTTGGATATAAAGCAATGTTAGAGGCCATAAGAGAATGGGAAGAATTGAACAATCAAATCAAATTGATGATATCTTCGAAGGAAAGTTAGCTGTGCCAGATGCTGACCAAGAAGTTCAAACATGGTTTGAACTTACCGTTTATAACCTGGCTATGCAGATAGTGAAGGCGCCCACAGAGAAAAGAAAAGAACTAGCAGAAATGGTAGATCCGCAATGGCGAGATGATGTTTTGCCATTAGCTAGGAAGTTAGTCGCCACTGGTCAAACCACCTTGGCGCGTAGAGATGGTATATTGTAGGAAATGGAGGGGAAATTATGACACAAGACGAATTTTTAAAGATGGGATGGGGCGCAAGCTCAAAATGCAAAGTTATTGATAGCGGCGAGATTCTCGATGTTGTTAGCGTTAACTTTGGAGAGAGGTTAATAGGACTTGATAGGTATGACGACATTGATGACCTTGCTTGGTTTAGATGCGAATCGGTGGAGGTTGTTTGATTATGACAAAACAACAACTACTAGCGCTGTTGCGTGAGGCGTTCAATATGGGCTATGAATCAAGCAGCCGATATCATTGCGACATTGCAGGAGATTTAATGAACGACCATGGTTTTATTGACTTGGTAGAACACACAAACCGCGTAGGTGATTTGGAGTTGCCTGTGCTTTCATCTGACACCCAATGCGAGCATGAATATGTCACTGGATATGACCATGGCACATGCAAAAAATGCGGATGGATATTCACTGACGGCGGATGGGGAATTGCTAAACGAATGTGGTTTAAAAGCCTTGATGATGCAAAGTTCTATAAGCAGCATGGTCGACTACCACAACCACCGGAGGGAGTATGAGTGAGTTAAAGCCGTGCCCGTTTTGTGAGGGGAAAGCAAGATTTGAAAGGATTGGAAATGCAAGGCGTTCGACGGTTGTGGTTTGCGAGGATTGCGGCTGTAGGCATGAATCAGGGTTTGTCGGACATATGACATACGCTGGATGGAACAACCGCCCACACGAAAACAAACTCAAAGCCGATGCTGTGCGTGAGGCCATAGGTAGTGTGTCATACAAGGGTGATACTCAGTATGACGTTTTGCGCCAGCTTGAGGAATACGCCGACAAGCTTGAAAGGGGTGAGTTATGAAAATCATATCATCAAAAGTAGATTACCCGAACATGACCTGTGAAGAGATAGTTGCAAGTGGGATTTCTCTATCAGGTGATGCGCTGGAGTTGTTTATGCATAATGCAAAAGAAAGCGATGCTGACGAATTGACAGAGTTAAAGGAATCTGTGCACGAGGCGTTATCAACCATTATGCTTGCCGTATCAGAATTGGAGGGCGAGCTATGACACGCGACTGGGTTAAAAACCAACTTATCGCCATCGCCAAGACCAACGGAGCTACTCAGAATCAAGCTGAGAGCATCGCCAACCCATTAGCGACTAAGTGGGAGCATAGCCAAATAAAAGGCACTGACAAGCTTTTTAAAGAGGCTATCAAGCAAGCCAAGAAACTAAGTAAGGCAAAGAAATGACCAAAAACACAGGCAAAGCATCGTCGCCAGGATTAATCGCCTTGCTTGAGCGTAATGGTGTAAGGCCACTAAGCGGAAGCACTGAAAACATAGCAATCGTCAAGACAAGTGAATTAGCGCTTTCTAAATTTAGCGGGCTTTGCGGTGATGGTAAGTTAAGCCTTGTGAATATAGGATGGATTAAAAATGAAATTAACTGATTTAATTGGTCAGCACGTCGAATCGGTAAGTTGGAATGACTTGGACCTGCTGAGAAGTCACGAGCCGTTGATTTTCACTGACAGGAATTCAATTGACCTGATAGCGGAATGGGCTGAGCACAACAAAAGGAAATTTAAAGCTGTTGTCGGAAAGTATGGCTTTAAAAGATATGCAGTTTTCCTTGTAAAGAAAACAAAAAGAAAACACCCATGGCACGAGCCACAAAGGGTTAGTTGTGACTTTTTGGAGAATCAGCTATTTTCATATCAGGGTAAGGGTATTCTTACGGCCAGTGAGTTTACCGATAAAATGAAAGGCTTAACTGGTCAAACCACATAATCGAAAAATGGTGGTATAGTTAAATTATCAACTAACGGAGAAGTGAAGAAATGAAAAAAATAACAGCTTTAACATTTGCATTGTCGGCAATATTGCTTGCTGCTTGTGACGATGCAACGGTAGCATCAAGAAACCTGTCAAAAGCAGCGGATAATTTTGAGATTGCCAGAAGGGTTGTTTTTTACAACGGAATAACGGGTGACTATATACTATCAGTGCAAGGGTTGTGCTCTGTGAGCGACTCAGGCAGAAGTGTTTCATTTACCTGCAAAACAGACGACGGAAAATATGTCAAGCACATGCTTGGTCTTTCTGATAATGTCACTTACTTCTCTGAGCAGCTTTCTTCTCATGAAGTTAGCGTTTATCAGTACCGTGTAACATTCAAGCCTGACGCGATTATTCCTGACTTTAATTTGCGTAGCTCTTTAGTGCAGGATGGCAGCAATTACTAGGGAGTGCGATTCACTCCCGTAAGGAGTGTGTTTTTGGTGTGGCTTTCAAGGATGTAACGCGAGAAGCGCCCGAAAGTTTTGGCAAGTAGATTACGAAAGCTTTGACAATTAAGGTAATGAGCTCGGTCAGTGTGGTATCGAGAGCCACACACAAAAACATTTAACAACACCGCAGCAGTATCGCGGATAACGGAGATACTCATGCGTAGAATTAACATAGAGACACCACTTGTACAAAATGAAACGCCAAGCGCGTGTATTATTAGCGCTCTTATTGTGGGCATCATGGCTTCTGCTGTGGCCTTTGTTGCTTACATGGTAGGGTGTTTGCTTTAACCAACGGAGAAACAAAATGAACGAAGAATTACAAAAGGCTTTAGCTGACGTTATAAACAAAGCTGCATCGGGGATTGATACTGCATCGGACTTTATCATGGCTGAATTGCCAGAAGTGGTGCAGCAGGCCATGACTTGGTACATGGTGGAGTCTCTGATTTATTTTGTGATTGGCGTCATCATGATTGCATCTTCATACAAGATCATAAAATATCAACATTCACTTTTTTATGATGATGAGGGAAATCTTGCTAATTGGTGCAGTAGCTACTCATATACAAATGGCATAGGAGATTTGGCGATATTGGGTATTGCTATTTTAGACATTGTTGCGTCAGTAGTGGCAGTATGCTTTGTTTTTAATATTACATGGCTAAAAATCATGATTGCGCCGAAGCTATGGCTAATCGAATACGCGGCTAAATTAGCCGGATAATTTCAACGCCACCGGCAGTCACGCATAATTTAACTGTTAGCGCAGTCGCGATGTGTGACTACCTCAAACCGGTGGCACCATTTTTGGAGTGGATATGATTCACAACGTAGAAGACAAAACGAAAAAAGAACTTGTCGAGATAGTCAAGATTCAAATGGAAGAATATAAAAAGCTTCTAGATGTCAATATAGAGCTTGGTAAACGCCTAGCAGCAGTTGAGCGGGAACGGGATGAGTTAAAAGGTGCTTACATTCTGTTAGACGGATTAAAGCGGAGAATAAGAAGTGCTTTCGAGTATTGGCCTGATTTAGCTATGCACAAAGACCTATCAGTATTGCTCAATACGCGTCCTAGTCAGCAAGTGATAAACAAATTCGCCATCGAGCAGCAGATTGAAGGAGCTAGATGTTATGCAAGAAGGCTTCATGATGTTGGCTTGGTTGGGGTTTGGGATGTATTTGATTCAGTGTGCGAGCAACTACGCCAAAAGATAAACGGGGGTGAGTGATGATTCTAACACGCTGGCTAAAAAGATGGACGCTGGAAGAGATAGCGCTAAAACACGGCGTTAAAGTTGAAACTGTCGTGGATTATTTGCGGGTTCGTAGTGGGGAGTGGGTGAAGTGAAGATAGAAGTAAAAGGCGGTGACATTGTAATGATTATGCTGTGTATTTTTGCAGCGCCAGAGTTGAGAGGCATGTTCTTAGATTACGGGTTTTGGGTTTCATCCGTAGTGCTAGTCGCAATGTTTTTAATTATCGGGCTTGCGCTTCTGTTTATTGACTTGCTGTCTTACTTGGCGGCAGAATTTATTAAAAGTAAATAGCCGCCTTCGGGCGGTTTATTTTTTACTATCAATACCATTCTTTTTGTCATAGCTGCGCATACTCGCAACTCCAAGCAAAGCCATGACCAGCCCGATAATGTCAGATACGCCCAAATCAGGAAATGCGGGCACAATAAGATTAGACGCACCATCCCAAGCATTAAGCATAGTAATCGCCTGTACGGTCCATATGTAGGTCATAACAAGCGCCTTGGGCACGTACATTAGGAATAGCGACACAGCGCCAACCCATCCTATTGCAGGTCGCCACCACGCTTGAAACTTGCTTTTACTATTAGCGTCAATCTTGTTTATGTCAATCTGACCAACCAAAAGCTTAACTTCAGCCTGCAACCTTTCCATATCGCCACTGTGAGCGATTGTGGCAAGCTCTAGTTTGCGCTTGTCGGCTTCATCAGCATCAGGCCAAATCTTGTCTATAATTGTGCTGCCTGCGTCTAACAGGGCTGTAATTGGGTCGGCTGCCATTAGCTTGCAATCTCCAAAACAAATGAATCCTCACCATACCACTGTAAGAGTAATTCGCAAGCTTTCGTCGAATCCACCGCGACTGGCTCGCTTGTCATTGGGCCGCCTTTTATGTCGAGGCATGGCGCGATACATCCTTGCAAATGGCGTAGTAGTGATGCGGGGTGAATCTCAATATGTGTACGCGGGTCAGTTTCTTCGTTGCGGAATTTATACCAGCGATGTTTGCCGGTGTGGTCTCGGTCAACGATGTATTGACCTTCTGGAATGCATGATTTGCCGATTTCGTTATTTCGCCAGGGTAGCTCTAATGTGTAGATTAATTGGCCGTCTGGTAGATACCATTCGCCGGCCGTGTAGTGTTTGTGGTAGTTACGAGTTATTTTCGCCATTGCGCTTAGATTCCTGAGCTTTTAGCTTGTACTCTAAACGTCTATAGTACACATCGCAAGCATTCTTAACAGCAAGCGAAATAACACCGATTAGCGGTGCCCATGCTAACCAGTCTGGTGCGTATTTAGCGCACTGTTGCGCGACTTCACCACCAACAACTTTAACCGCTGTATTAGCTGTGCCTATACCAATACCGCCAACGCCTGCATAGGTGATAGCTTTGCTTACAGTCGCATTACCATAGTCACTAATCGCCCTCGTTATCGTCCCTATAATCTCGCTTAAGTTGCTCATGGTTTTGCGCTCTCTTTCGTATGTGACTGATTGTGCCATAAATTGACCACCCTAACAGGATTAAAGACAGCATTTCGATAAGATCCCTTACTGTCATTATAACCCCTCTCAAGGCATGCAAGTATTAGCAAAAAGTTTAACGCATTATTGAGCAAAAAGTAAGATGATGAAAGCATTGTGGCTTTTTCATACAGAAAATAATCAATACCAACAAAAAGATGAAATGCAGCGTAAATACATAGTGCCGTAGCAAGCGGTTTTCTCGCATAGAATGCAGGAAAAATAAACGCCATGCCTAGAATAAAATGGTTTATGACTGCTGTGTGTGAGTCGAATAGCGGTGAGCCGTATGAGTAGTAAAATGTGAAAGCAAAAGGAATTGAAAGACAGTAAAGGTTAGCGGTACGCAGAAAAACTGCAATACCGCATACAATCAACAACTGAATTAAATCAGTTATCATTTCTTTTTGGTGCCGCCGGTGCGGGTCTTGCCTTTAGTTTTATTGCCAGCCATAACCTAATCCTCAAAATTAAACCAGCCTACATACTAGCAAGCGGGGTTTGGTTTGTCTATGTTACGACAACGGCGGGCGTTCCATCGTACCTGTAATTATCAACAGCCCTAACAAATGTTGGAGAGTTATTTATTAATATGTCGTTAACAGGAGCAGATGGTTCTAGCATGTTGTTATCAACCCATATAGCGCCAGTATCAGAAAAAACTCTAACTAAGTTTGAATCTGAAACAATGTTGCAATTTGTTATACGAAGCATACCCAGCTTTGTAGGACTGCTAACATTCTGCCTAACGCAAATTCCTCCAGCGGTTATGTTTTTAAACTTAGCGCTAATTAGAACGCTGTCCATATTGGTTGATTGAAGGTCGAGCGCTGGATATGCGCTGGCAGCGTTCGCGCCCTCGTAATACCCGCCAACAACCTCAAATAGACCGTAGTGCATTTTTGGTACTAGTGCAGACCTGTCCACTTTCACCGTGTTACCCCTGTATACAACAACTGCTGGCAAGTCAGCATCACCGCCCAAGCTGTCGTAAATGCCGTTAGAGTCCCCCCAGCCCAGGCACTGTATATCGCAATTCTCTACCGTGTAGCTCCATCCTCTCCACTGTATACCACCTGCGCTACCGTAAGTATTGCAGTTTATGAATGTACCAAAAGCGCATCCGCTGTGAGATCCGTATGTTGGCCTGTGCGTTGCGTAACCGTAGCAATTAGATACAGTGAAATTAAAGGTACTGCCGCAATCGTTTAGGTGCCGCACCCTATACCCTATTACCTCATCCATAATCCATCCGTTAACTCTGTTGGCAAATACGCCATAAAAAATAGCGTTAACGCCATCTATAATGGTGGCGTTGTAATCCTCTGCGTGCCCCCTGATGGTCATATTTGACGTTACTGCATCCATACCGGAATCCACCCTAACAGCTACGTTTTCAAAGCCGTCAACATGCATCCCTGAAACTTCTGCATGCTTGAAATATTTAATGAAGGCCACGGCTATACCGACGCCGTTTGATACGCTCCGTCTGTAGTTGCCGCCGTAGAATTTCCCGCCCTTTATCTTTATTCCAGATATACAGTCCCAGCTAGTCACTGTCACCGTATAACTCGAAACAGAAAAGCCAAACGGCAGAGGCTCTGAAATCGTCACGTTGTTCCCGCTTACATTTTGAGCTAACGTTATAAAACGTCTAGCTCTGGAACTTCCCTCTGTGTACCAATGTTCGGTATCTGACTCTATGTATATTGGGTCTCCCTCTTTGATTTGAGAGCCGTTAGATACAACCAATAGTGTGTCACCCTCAGATGCACTACTAGTTAGTATTGTGCTGCCATATTGGGAACCCATAAACCTAAATATGGCGTCTGGGTCGCTAATATTGTCATTGCCGTACATATTAGAGCAGTCAAAATACGCACCAGTACAATCAATCGTAATATTACTAATACCCGTCACAGTGCTTATTGTATCAACCGTAAAATTGCCACGGAATTTGTAAACATTCGACCTACCGCTGTTTAGAACAGTTTCAATCAGCGGTCCGCAATCAACTGAGTCGTCAACGTCGCCATAAGCGCGGAAGTTTTCTAAATCCTGCAACACCCAGACATTCCCATTAGCCGCCGTGATGTCTCCAGGTTGTGCTGTTGCTGTGGTGGAAGATATTAGCGGGGCGTTTGCTCTGTCTGTCGCATAAGCAATTTGACCGTCTCTAATCGGGCGTAAGGCTGCAATTTCTGCTGCCGTACCATAGAAAGCGCCGACATTGCCAACAACAACTTTTCGTCGCGTGCCGCCGTTTACAGACTTCCAGTATTCGCCAGGTGTTGCATATACGACAACCTGCCCGTTTGCATCGGTTAACTTTGATGTTGCGCCGTTACTTCCGTTTTCGTCATCATACAGAATAATAGCGTTACCGCCTGTCTCTGCATCATGCATGCTGCATACAGCACTAGCCACAATATTTTTGCCGCTTGTGCCGTTAGCGTCCTCGTCAGCTAAAGCTGTAATTAAATGTGGTACTAGCATTGTTTCACCTACGGGTTGTCAGCACCAAGTACAGTGCCTGTGTTAATCCAGTTAATAGTATATCCGTTTCTTTCAATGGCCGCACCTGCCGCGCCACCTGAGCCGCCACCAGCCTGACCAAGGTCACCACCTGCAAATCCTGTCGCAGTAAATATGCCGCCAGCGCCATCATCAGCAGTCGCTATACCGCCAGCGCCGCCAGTAGTATTGTCGCCATTCTGTGCGGGTGTAATGTCGATGGTATTGGCAGAAGGTGAAACGAAGCTGCCTGTAGCGCCTGCACCGTTAGTGTAGCCCGCACCGCCGCCGCCAGCCCCAAAGGCTGATACGCCGCCGCTTGATGCGCTTTGGCCATTAGCACCACCGCCGCCGCCGCCAATGATGCCTGAGTTATCAATCTGCACATTGGTTTCAAGGTAGAGCGCTAGACCGCCATCTTCTGGAGTGCCGCCAAGACTTGTTCCGTCACCACCTTTACCAACAATTAAGCCCCTGACATCAAGTATTGGGTCGTTGTTGAAATCACTGAAATCACCTGTTGATACAGCAGGCTGTGTATTATCGCTACTGCCTGCCACGCAATATGTGTCAAAGATAATTCTAACCTGCGTATCAGCGTCATAACTTGATGGCGGGTAAATATCATCGAACACGTCGCGCAATGTCCTAACTGTGCCGCCCGAGTCTTTCAACTGGTCAAGCTCAGTGGATAACTGAACGACAAGCACACCTTCGTCTACACCTTCATCTTGCGACAATGCCTGACCGTATGAGTGTTCAAGGCAGGTGTAACTGAAGTTGTCAGATTCCTGCGCCGACATTACCTCAATAGGCAGGTTAACGCGGGTGTTTGTGTTATCCACAATCGTTCTAGTGTTAACGTAAGCATTACCGGCTGTCCAAACATCGGTGTCTTTCGAGTCTAGCTGGAATGATATTTCGATAGGTGCTTTTGAGTATCTGCGGCCCCATCGCGCAGCCAGCAGGATAGCAGCCGCCTTGTTATCGTTGTTAATCCAGCGACAGTTAATGGTTTTAATTTTCTGCGAGCCATAATTCGATACGCTATCAGGGTCAATGCGCACATAACCCTGCTGGTAGTTGGTTATCTCGTCAAGGTCTTTGGCATAGTCATAAATGCCAAAATTAACAATGACAGTACTAACTCGCATATCAAGCTTATCCTGCCACGACACGGTATCAGCAAGCAGTTCACCCTCATCTGTCCATGTAGGTACGGATGATGAGAAGTCTTTAATAGCGACAAATGATATCTCTGCCAGGCGCTCATCCCAATACAGGCGATGCGGCGCTTCCATGCCTAATTCTTTCAGTAGGGTTTTAATACCTACCGGCTCAGTTAGTAGCGTGTAATAGTTACCTGGAAGGTACGCGCTACGCTCTGCCGCCCACTTCGACGTTGGAATGTAGGAAGAATCAAGACCCGCACCGGTAACAAGTAGCAGGTATAAGATATTGTCAACAGTATCTTGAATCTCGACGCATTCC